>Ga0302267_10000009_pt1 | contig 237718 bp, 219 predicted proteins | sample III_Bog_E1_3_FD_194555 | JGI IMG/M metagenome (GOLD analysis project Ga0302267, IMG submission 194555) | Peat permafrost microbial communities from Stordalen Mire near Abisko, Sweden - III_Bog_E1_3 | ecosystem: Environmental > Terrestrial > Soil > Wetlands > Peat | place: Sweden: Abisko... | reverse complement strand
GAGATGCAGTTCGACCTTGCCCATGAACGGCGGTGGGAAGGTGTCAGTCGCTACGACGAGGACGCACGATTCGATGGGGGGAAGGTCAGGAGGGGACCCGTCGACCAGGAGGGTGCCGTGATCCTCGGCCAGGTCACCGAACGTGCCGAGCACCGAGAGCAGTGGGCGGCCGCCTGCTGTCAGGCCCGCTCGCCCGGTGGCGAACCGCTTCCCCTGTTTGACCACGTCGGTGGAGATGTCGACGGGCCCTGGCCTTCCCGGAGCGAGGTAGTGGCCGGTGACCGTGACCGGGTCGGGGCGTCCGGTGGCGTCGAGCAGCGCCCGTGCGGCGATGGCCAGCAGGTATCCCCCGTTCGCGTTGCCTGCGATGTCCCAACCGGGCAGGATCTCGGCGGTGTAGGTGCCGCCCCCGTTCGGATTGACGGCCGTGGCTGCGCCGAAAGGTCCCGTCATCGTCTGTGGCTCCGATCATGCACAATGGCGGGGACCGGCCGGCCCGCACCGTGTGAACCGAGGGTAGTGACCACGCGTGGTCGTCCGGCCGCCCCGGCATCTCCCGATCTGCGGTCCTGGTCGGGTCAGACCAACGACGCAGGATCGATGCCGAGGCCCCCTGACTCGTGACTCGCATAGGCGGCCAGTGCGAGCCGCAGCACGTCGACGGCCTGATCGGCTCCCCAGAGGAGGGGACCCTCCCCGGTCCGCAGGAACCGCAACCAGTGCCGTCCGGAGTCGCGGAAACTGCTGGCCCAGTCGTCATCGAGCGCGTGATGGGAGCGCAATTCGCCGTCCCGGTAGATCTCGAGACTGGGCTCCTGGAGTCCGCGGGAGGTACAGCGGTTGACGCGTGCGAAGCCGTGGCGTCCCGTCACCTCCCAGCGCTCGTCGTTCGTGTAGTAATCCGATCTCAGGAACATGTCGACGGCCAACGTGATGTCCCACACGCCGCGCACACCGTTCGAGTGCTCCCACACGAGCGTGGTGGGGGCATCGACGCCGATCCCTGGGATCACGTCGGTGTTGCCGATCCAGGCCCGCACCTCCCGGACCGGGCCGAAGAGCCACAGCGCGGTGGAGAGCTTGTGCCATCCGTCGTCGAACAGGAGCGTGCCCCGGCCACGTTGGGCCTGGGCGAACTGCCGGTCGTAGGTGTCACCGGGGACGTCCCAGCCGCCACGGCCGCTCGCCACCATCTTGAGGTGGTAGCCGACCACGTCGCCGATCTCGCCCGAATCGACGACATCCTTCAGGCGTTGCAGCGGCTCGTAGAAGAGGTAATTCTCCATCACCCGGAGGTGCCGCCCGGACGCCGCGGCCGCGGCCACCATCCCGACGGCCTCGTCCAGGTCGTTGCAGATCGGCTTCTGGAGGTTGACGTTCCAGCCGTGGCGGAGCAGCTCGGACACGCCCTCGGCATGGTGTGCGATCGGTAGCAGCGCCTCGACGGCATCGAGCTCGAGCCCGGCCGCGGCCAGCTCGTCGATCGAGGCGAACGTGGCGGCGTCGGGCCAGTCAGCCTGTCGCTCGAGTCGGCGGGCCTCGTTGGGATCGACCAGGGCCACCACCTCGACGTCCGGGTTGTCCAGGTAAGCGAGACGGTTGAGGTCGTAGATCCGGCCGAGCCCGACGAACGCGGCGCGTACCGGACGGTCGGGGACAGCAGGCGACGGCATCGCCGCAATGATGGCAGTCCCCGGTCGCTACCGGAGAATCCTGTGGCTCAGGCGCCGAGGATCGTGGGTTCCACGCCGTCCCACAGGCCGGCAGGGGACTTCCCGACCGGGTAGTGGCCAGGCTGGCGTCCAGAGCCCATCGTCTCGAGCCGGGCCTTCATGCCGGGGCTGAGGGCGTCGGCCTGGATCATCTCGATATAGGTGGCCGTGGCATTGCCGACGTCGAAGAAGTCGCGTTGCCAGCTCCACTGGTGGTTACCGCCGTAACGGAACCAGCTGCCGCCAAGACCGGCGATCTCGTAGTGGCTGCCGTCGTCCCGGGTGGCATCGGCAACCTGCTTCCACAGGCCGAGGATCTCTCCCTGGGCGTCGTCGATGAGGATGCGCATGTACGGGTAGGTCCAGCCACCGAGACCTGCCATCTCCAGACCAACCGCGTACTCCCGGATCTGGTCACGGCCGACGGCCATGAACTCGTCATTCGGACCGACGTTCCAGCCATAGGTGGCATCCTCGGTGTACATGTCGGCGAGCGGGAGCCAGTCGAGCTCCTCCTCGCACTTCTTGTTCAGGTCGAGCCAGAGCTGCATGGTCTCTTCGAGCTCACTGCGTGGGTAGGACGGCACGGGGCGACTCCTTGGTCGTGTCGGTGATCGGTACGAGAGGTGAACGGGTGGAGGGCGACGCGTCGGCCGCCCCCGAAGAATGCCTCAGTCGTCCGCGAGGGTGAGGGCATGGGTGGGGCAGAAGCGCACGGCGGCCTCGAGCTCGGCCCGACGGTCTTCGCCCGGCGTCGTGTCGAGGACGACCACCTGATGGTCCTTGCCGACCTCGAACACGCCGGGGGCCTCGGACTCGCAGACCCCGTGGCCCTGACAGAGGTCGGTGTCGACGACGATGCGCATCAGGCGGCACCCCCGGTATTCCGGGCCACCGCCCGGCGGCGGTAGCGGACGACGCAGGGTTGCTGCAGCTGGACGACCATCTTGGAGTGGTCGTTGCGGTATGTCTCGGGTGGCTGGGCCGGTTCGAACTCCCAGTCGAGGAGCAGCACGCTGAAGATCGCCTTGAGCTGCATCATGGCGAAGGCCTGACCGACGCAGCGGTGTCGGCCGGCACCGAACGGGATCCACGTCCACGGGTTGAGCCGGTCCTCTTCGCGCGCGCCAAGATACCGGTCGGCCTGGAAGTGATCGGGGTCGGGGAAGTCCTCGGGGATGCGGTTCGACACGGCGGGGCTGGCGGCCACCATCTGCCCCTCGTGGATGGCGTAGCCCTCGATCTCGAGGTCCTGCTTGGCCACCCGCAGCAGCAGGATGAGCGGCGGATGGAGCCGGAGGGCCTCCTTGATGGAGGACTCGAGGAGGGGCATCGAGCGGAGAGCCTGATAACTCACCTCGGCGCCGTCTGCGTACAGCTCGGCGAGCTCGTCATCGACCCGTGCCAGGAGCTCCGGGTGGCGGAGCCATTCGATGAGCGTCCAGGCCGCGGTGCCCGACGTGGTGTGGTGCCCGGCGAACATCATCGAGATGAACATCCCGGTCACCTCGTCGGCGAGGAAGCGGTCGCTGCCGTCGGGATTCTTGATCGACATCAGCACGTCGACCAGGTCGCGCTCGTCTTCCGCCGCCGGCGGTTCGCCCGCCCGGCGGTCCATGATCGCCTGGATCAGCGACACCAGTTCGATCCGGGCGGCGTCACGCTTGCGGAAACTCTCGATGTCGGCGTAGGGGTCGACGTAGGCGATGGCGTCGGTGCCCTGCTCGAGATCGTGGAAGAGCTTGGCGAAGCGCCCGTCGAGCTGCTCCCGGAAGCGCTTTCCGACCAGACACGCCGAGGAGGTGTAGATGAAGAGCTCGGCGAAGCATTCGAGCAGATCGATCTCGCCCTCGTCGTCCCAGTCGGCCACCATCCGCTCCACCTCGCTGGCGATGGTCGCGGCATGACCGCGCATGAACTTGTCGCGCAGCGCCTGGTTGTGGAGCATCTCGCGGCGGCGCTCCGGTGAGGCATCGAAGACCACGCCCTCGCCGAAGACGGGGGTCATGAACGGGTAGGCCTCGGCCTGGTCGAGGACATCCTCCGGCGACCGGAAGAAGAACTCGTTGGCCTCGGCCCCGGTGAGCAGCACCACGTCGCGGTCGGCCAGACGGAACATCCCGACGTCGCCGCACTCAGACCGCACCCGCTCCATCAGCGCGATCGGATCGGTCCGCAGCTCCTCCAGGTGGCCGGTGGTCCCCTCGCCCCCGGAGACCCGTGCGGGCTCCCTGAGTCCTGTATCGACTGCCATCACTGGCCTCCTTGTTCGTGTTCCGGGGGCACGATCGGCGCCTCCGGTTGGATCTCCATGACGGTGGTGTGGACGCCGCGGGGGAGGGCGACCACGGCACAGACGGCCTGGGCCACGCCGTCCGGCCGCATGAAATTGGAATGGCGGGCGAATCCCCATGCCGCCCACTGTTCGATGATCTCGCCGGTCACGACCGGGTCCCAGTCGAGGCCCATCCCGGTGAGCGTCGGGCCGGGCCGCAGGATGGTGGCACGCACACCCGTGCCCTCGAGCTCCATCTGCAGCGAGTGGACGTAGCCCTCGAGCCCCCACTTCGAGGTGACGTAGGCGGCCATGGCCGGTCGGGGGCGCTCGGCGACGTCGGACGTGACGAAGACCACGTCGCCCCGGCGACGCGAGATCATGTCGGGCAACAGCGCCCGCACCAGCCGATGGGTGCCGGTCACGTTGACGGCCAGCACGTCGTCGAGCGACGAGGCCTCCGTGTCGAGCACGGTGCCCGCCATGTTCATGGCGGCGTTGGAGACGACGATCTCGACCTCGCCGAGGGTGTCGACGGCTGCAGCGGCGAACTGTTCGACCGAGTCGTCGTCGGCCAGGTCCAGATAGATGGCCACCGCCTCGCCGCCCGCCTCGCGGATGGCGATCGCCGCGTCCTCGCAGTCGGCGACGCGTCGGGCTCCGAGGACCACCGGGTGGCCGAGCGCCGCCAACGCGGCGGCGGTGGCCCGGCCGATGCCGGACGAGGCGCCGGTCACCACTGCGGGGCGCCGATCCGGGTTCGGGGGGAACTTCGGCATCAGCGGAGCGTGACCGTCGTGGGCAGAGCGGCGAGACCGCGGACATTGATGGAGTGGACACGCTCCACGCCAGCCGGGTCGACGTCGTACGTGGCGACGCGCGACACCAACTCGGTGAGGGCGATCCTCGCCTCCAGTCGCGCCAGTGGCGCACCCATGCAGAAGTGCCGCCCACTGCCGAAACTCACGAGAGCCTTGGTGTCGCGATCGAGGTCGTAGCGGTCGGGGTCGGGGAAGACCCGCTCGTCCCGGTTGGCCGATCCGACCAGCAGCAGGACCCGGTCGCCCTCGGGGATCGAGGTGCCGTGCAGGTGGATGGGCTGGCGCGTCATCCGCAGCAGCATCTGGCTCGACGTGTCGTAGCGGAGGGTCTCCTCCGCCCAGGCGGGCACCATCGACGGATCGGCGAACGGCTTCGCCCGCTCGTCCGGGTGACGCCAGCCCCAGTACCAGGCGTTCCCGAGCAGCTTCGTGGTGGTCTCGTTGCCCGCCACCACCATGAGGAACAGGAAGGCGACGATCTCCTCGTCGGTGAGCTTGTCCCCGTCGATCTCGGCGTCCAACAACGCAGAGGTCAGGTCGTCGCGGCGGGACTTCCGACGGTCGTCCACCATGGCCTGGTAGTAGACGACGAGGCTCAGCGCCGCCTCCATGCCTTCCGGCGGGACGTCGTAGACGCCGTCGTCGCGGTGCAGCACCAGGTCGGCCTGGCGGCGCAGCTCGGCCCGGTCCGCGACGGGCACGCCCACCAGTTCGGAGATGACGTCCATCGGGACCTTGCCGGCGAAGTCGGAGATGAAGTCGAACGAGCCGGACTCGAGCGCCGGCTCGAGGTGCTGCAGCGTGATCTCGCGGATCCGCGTCTCCATGGCGTTGACCTTGGAGGGCGTGAAGCCCTTGCCCACCAGCGACCGCATCCGGGTGTGCTTGGGCGGGTCGAGGGCCAGGAAGGACATCGTCCGGTGGGCGTCGGGCCCGAACGCGCTCGGGTCGAGTGAGACGCCGTGTGAGTTGGAGTAGGCGTCGACGTTGCGGAACGCACCGATGACGTCCTCGTGTCGGGAGAGAGCCCAGAAGTCGAACTCGTCGGACCGGTAGACCGGCGCCTCCGCCCGAAGCCTGGCGTAGGTCGGATACGGGTCCTCGTGCATGTCGTACGCGTAGGGGTTGTAGGTGACCGGTCCATCGATCCCGGTGATGGTCATGTGGTGCCTCCGTCGTGATCGAACAGGAGCGCGGCCGCCTCGGCCACGAAGGCTGGCACGTCGAGGAACGACGTGTGCCCGATGCCGGCGGTGAGCAGCGCGCCGCTGTAGGCGGCTTCGAGCACGCGGACGGCCCGTGGATCGGGGGCGGGCCCGAGTGCCGCCACGAGGCGCCGGTGCGTCTGCGCCCCGATCCGGTCGCGCAGGTGGCTGACATCGGGATGAGGGCTGATCAACGCGACCGTGCAGGCATCGATGAGCGCCGGGCTGCTGGCTGCGAACGGGATCATGTCCCGGACGGCCCGTGCCACCCGCTCCGCCATCGGGACGGCCATGTCGCCGTCGACCGCAGGTAGCGAGTCCATCCGGCGCCACAGCACCTCGGCCAACAGGTGGTCCTTCGAGCTGAAGTAGGTGTAGGCGGTGGCCGGCGCCACTCCGGCACGTCGGGCGACACCCCGTACCGTCAGTCCCGCGTAGCCGACCTCCTCGGTCTCCTCCTCGGCGGACTGGACGAGCTTGGCCACCACCTCGGCCTGGCGGGGCGTGAGACGGCGCCGCGTCGCCTCGACGTCGACGACTCCCGGGCCCTGATCGGAGAGCGCAGCGGACGAGGTCACGCCGCCACGTCGTCGTCGATGTCCGTCGTCCGGCTCCCGGTGGTGTCGGTCATGTGTCCATACTATAGTCCAGACACGTGTCCAGCAACGGGGGAGAGGCAGTGACCAAAGCAACAGGTGCAGCGGAGGCGGATCCGACCGACCTCCAGACCGACCTCCAGACCGAACTCGAGACCGAACTCCAGACCGACCTCCCGACCGTCGGGGTCATCGGCCTCGGAGCCATCGGGGATGGTGTGGCCGGCAGCGTCCACGCCGCTGGATTTTCCCTCGTGGTCTCCGACGTCAGGGAGGAGGCCACCGCCCGGCACGCCGGGCACGCCGCCGTGGCCGCCTCGCCCGCCGACCTGGCCCGGGCGGCGGACGTCGTCGTGGTGGCGGTGGTGAATGACGAGCAGGTCCATGCTGTCCTGTCCGGTCCCTCCGGCGCCCTGGCGGCCGCCGGTCCGGACACCACGTTCGTGATCGTCAGCACCATCACGCCGGAGTGCGTCCGGTCGGTAGGGGTCGAAGCGGATGCCGTCGGCGTGGGCGTCGTGGACTGTGGGGTGAGCGGGGGCCCGACGGCTGCGGCCTCGGGCGAGCTGATCTGCATGGTGGGGGGCGACGAGGACATCGTGGCCGGACTCGGGCCGGTCTTCGACGCCATGGGATCCCTGACGGTACGGATGGGTCCGTTCGGCACGGGTCTCGCGGCCAAGCTCGCCCGCAATCTGGTGCAGTACGGGGGGTGGCTGGCTGCCTACGAGGGCCAGGCGCTGGCCGAGGCCGCCGGGATCAAGCTGTCCAAACTGGCCCAGGTGATCCGGGCGAGCGACGCAAAGATCGGGGGCGCCGCAGCCCTCATGTTCCGGCCTACGGTGGCGCAGTTCACCGAGGACGACGATCCGGGGTTCGTGGGGGCGATGCGCAACGGGGCCGATCTGGCGCACAAGGATCTGCTCGCCGCACTTGCCCTCGGCGATGAGCTGGGTGTGACGCTGCCGTTGGCGGCGATGACCGAGGCCCGCACCGACTTCATTTTCGGTGTGGCCGGTGACGAGGAGGTTCGATGACCGAGGACACGACGACGACGGTGACGGTGACGGGGGAGGAGCGCCTCCTCGTGGACGGCCGACTACGCACCGCCCGGGCGGGCAAGGTGTTCGAGACGCTGAATCCCGCCACCGGTGAGGTGCTCGGCGTGGCCGCCGATGGCGACGCCGAGGACATGAACGACGCCATCGGGGCGGCACGCAGGGCATTCGACGAGACGGACTGGTCGAGCGACGTCGAGTTGCGGGTACGTGGTCTGCGCCAGCTCCAGCAGGCATTCGAGCGCCACGCGGACGACATCCGTGCCATGACCGTCGCCGAGACGGGGTCCCCGTTGTCGCTCACCTACTCGGCGCAGCTCGACACGCCGGTTGGATCGCTCGGTTGGGTGGCCGACCTGGCCGAGTCCTACGAGTGGGAGACCGACCTGGGCAACGCCGAGCCGCTGGGTATCCCGTCCCACCGCTGGGTGCGCCGCGAGGCGACCGGTGTCGTCGGTGCAGTCACGCCGTGGAACGTCCCCCACCAGATCAATCTGGCCAAGCTGGGGCCGGCGCTGGCCGCCGGCAATACCGTCGTGCTGAAGCCGGCACCGGACACCCCGTGGTGCGCCACGGTGCTCGGCAGACTCGTCGCCGAGGAGACGGACATCCCCGCCGGGGTCGTCAACGTGGTCCCGTCGTCCGATCACACCCTCGGGGCCATGCTGTCGACCGACCCTCGGGTCGACCAGGTGAGCTTCACCGGGTCGACCGCCACCGGTCGCAAGGTCATGGCCGCCGCCGCGGACACGGTCAAGAAGGTGTTCCTCGAGCTCGGCGGCAAGTCGGCCTTCGTCATCCTCGACGATGCCGACCTGCGAGGTGCCTGTGCGACGGCCGCATTCACCGTCTGCACCCACGCCGGCCAGGGGTGTGCCATCACCACCCGTCTCCTCGTCCCGCGCTCACTGTTCGACGAGGCGGTCGACTCGACGTCGAGGGTGATGGCCAAGCTGCCGGCCGCCGACCCGACCGACCCGGGCACCATCTGTGGCCCGCTGGTGAGCGCCCGCCAGCGCGACCGGGTGGAGGGCTATCTGAAGCTCGCCCTGGAAGAGGGCGGCACGTTCGCCCTCGGGGGCGGTCGGCCGGAGGGTCTCGACGGCGGATTCTTCGTGGAGCCCACGCTCATCGTGGGGGTGGGCAACGACGCCCGCGTCGCCCAGGAGGAGATCTTCGGTCCCGTGCTAGTCGTCATCCCGTTCGATGACGACGATGACGCCGTGGCACTGGCCAACGACTCGGCCTACGGGCTGTCTGGCTCGGTGTGGTCAGCCGACCGGGAGCGTGCCGTCGGGGTGGCCAACCGGATCCGGACCGGCACGATCGGGATCAACGGCGGGCTGTGGTTCAGCCCCGACATGCCCTTCGGCGGCTACCGCCAGTCGGGCGTCGGCCGTGAGTCCGGTGTCGCAGGATTCGAGGAGTACCTCGAGACCAAGTCGCTGGCCGAGCCGGCGTGACGATCCGCCACGGGCGCACGTTGCGCCGGCCAGAGGAATCACCGGAGGAGGCGTGATGTCAGAGGGAACCGCCGGGGCGCGTGCCGCAGGCATGGCCAAGATGGACGAGGTCTACGGCTTCAGCGTCGATCCCGACACCGTCGACGGGCCGTACGTCGACGTGACGGTCGACCACCTGTTCGGAGCGATCTGGACCCGGGAGGCGCTCGACGTACGCGACCGCCGGATGGTGACGATCGGTGTGCTGGCCGCCCTCGGCCAGGCGAACCTGTTGGAGATCCAGTTCCGCTCGGCACTGGAGCGGGGTGAGCTGACCGAGGAGCAGGTGCGCGAGCTCGTGCTCCATCTCGCCCACTACATCGGATGGCCGCTGTCCACCGGAGTCAATGCCGCCGCCGAGAAGATCATCGCCGAGCGGGCGAAAGCGGCCAAGGTGGCCAAGGCGGCTACGGCCGCCACGGCAACTGCAGCTGACGGTACCGAACCGACCAAGGAGTCCTGAACATGCCCGAACACGAGACACCCACCCCGACGACGACGTTCGACTTCAGCGGCAAGGTCGCCATCGTGACCGGCTCCGCCGGCGGGATCGGCCAGGCCTACGCCGAGGCCCTGGCCGCAGCGGGCGCCTCGGTCGTCGTCGCCGACATCGATGTCGCCAAAGCCGAAGCCGTCGCCGCCGGGATCCGCTCATCGGGCGGATCGGCGGTCGGCGTCGCCGTCGACGTGGCCGATCCGGCCTCGGCCGAGGCGATGGCCACGGCGGCGGTGGACGAGTTCGGCGGCATCGACTACCTGGTGAACAACGCCGCCATCTTCGGTGGGATGAAGCTCGACCTGCTGCTCACGGTGGACTGGGAGTACCTCAACCGGTTCCTGTCGGTCAACATGCTCGGTGCACTGAACTGCGTGCGGGCGTGCTGGCCCGCCATGAAGGCGCGGGGTGGGGGCGCGATCGTCAACCAGTCGTCCACGGCGGCCTACATGTACGCCGGCTTCTACGGGCTGGCCAAGGCCGGGGTGAACTCGATCACCCAGCAGCTGGCCCACGAGCTGGGCGGCGACAAGATCCGCACCAATGCCATCGCTCCCGGCCCGATCGACACCGAGGCGTCCCGGACGGTGGTCCCGGATGTCTTCATGAAGCCGATCCTGGCCGGGCTCGCGCTCAAGCGCATGGGGGAGACCTCGGACCTCGTGGGGATGTGCCTGTTCCTGCTGTCCGACGAGGCCTCCTGGATCACGGGGCACGTCTTCAACGTCGACGGCGGCCAGGTGGTCCGCCCGTGACGGGGGACCCCTCGACCGACGACGACCACCGCATCGAGCTCGAATTCCTGGACCACGTCCTGGTCGTCGCATTCGACCGCCCCGCCGCCCGCAATGCCTTCGACTCGGCGATGTACCGGGCGGTGGCCGGAGCCCTGTCGGGTGCGCTCGGTGACGACGACGTCCATGTCGTGGTGCTCACCGGTCGGGGCAAGGCCTTCACGTCCGGCCAGGACCTGCGGGAGATGGCGGCGGTCGCCACCGGGGGCGACGGATCCGCACTCGGCTCCGGCTTCGGTGACCTGCTCGACCTGCTCGTGAACTTCGACAAGCCACTCCTCGCCGCGGTGCACGGCGTCGGGATGGGCCTCGGTTGCACCATCGTCGGACACGTCGATCTGGTGCTCATGGACGAGTCCGCGCGCCTCCGGGCCCCGTTCGCCGAGATGGGCGTCCCGCCGGAAGCGGCCAGCAGCTACCTGCTCCCGGCACGCATGGGCTGGCAACAGGCGTCACGGGTCCTGCTGGCCTCGGAGTGGGTAACGGCCCCCGAGGCGGTGGCATCGGGCCTCGCTCTCCGTACGTGCCCCGACGGGACCGCGTTGGAGGAGACCCTGGTGCTCGCCCAGACCATCGCCTCCTTCCCTCCCTACGCCACCCGCCAGATCAAGCGCCTCATGTTGGCCGGACGGGGCCCGGCCGTCGCCGACGCCCGCCGTCGTGAGGAGGTTGCCTTCGCCGCGTTGTTCGCCGACCCCTCGGTCAACCCGGGCGAAGGTCTGACCGAGGGCCTGGGAGGCTGACCTCCGTGCAGTTCGGCGTCACCTGCTTCCTGACGGACCGGGACATCGCACCCGCCGACCTGGCACGGGCGGCCGAGGAGCGCGGCTTCACCTCGCTCTTCCTGCCTGAGCACACCCATCTTCCCGTCCGGGCGGACACGCCGCCCGCCCTGGTCGAAGGGGTGCGGATCGATGACTACAAGCGCAGCCTCGACCCGTTCGTCGCCCTCGCCACCGCCGCCCCCGTCACCTCCACCCTTCGCCTCGGGACCGGAGTCGTGCTGGTCGCCCAACATGACCCGATCGTGCTCGCCAAGCTGGTGGCCACGCTCGACCACCTGAGCGGCGGCCGGGTCGAGCTCGGGATCGGCTTCGGATGGAACCGCGATGAGGCGGCCGACCACGGCGTCGCCTTCGGTGATCGGCGCCGTATCGCACGCGAGCACGTGCTGTGCATGCGGGCGCTGTGGCGCGACGACCCGGCCGAATTCCACGGCGAATTCGTGGACCTCGACGCGTGCTGGTCGGCACCCAAACCGGTGCAGGGTGCGGACGTCCCGGTGCTGCTCGGCGGGGCCGCGACCCCGGGCAACTTCGCGGCCATCGCCGAGTACGGGGACGGCTGGATGCCCATCGGAGGGTCGGGTCTCGGTGAGGCACTGCCCGAACTCCGGCGGGCCTTCGAGGAGCGGGGCCGCGACCCGGGCCTGCTGCGGGTGCTCCCGTTCGGCACCGTCCCGACCGATGCCAAGCTCGAGTACTTCGCCGGCCTGGGTATCGACGAGGTGATCCTGCGCGTGCCGGGTGGGAGTCCGGCCGACGTGCTGGCGGTGCTCGACGCCCATGCCGGTTTCGTCGAGCGGTTCGGGGGCCACGGTGGCTGAGCGGACGGGGTCGGAGCCCCTACGCCACATCGGTCCGCCGGGACGTCCCTGGAGCGGTGGCGGACGGGAGGAGCTGGCGGCGGCCGTGCGCCGACTCATGCAGTTGACGGTCACGTCGACGCCGCCGCCCGGTGCATTCGCCGACGCAGCGGCGCGGATCGAGGCGTTGTCCGACCAACTGGCGGTGGAGGTGCCGGACGACGGACCGGTGCCGGTCGGCCGGTTCGCCGACGAGTCGGTGGGTCCCGCGGGATCCGGCTCCCTGACGGCGGCGATGCCGTTCGACATGGTGGTCGGATCGTGCAACCCGGTGGCTCCGCCGATCGAGATCTGGTTCGAGCCACCCAAGGCCCTCGGGAAGGTCAAGTTCGCGGCGCAGTACGAGGGTGCTCCCGGTTGTGTCCACGGTGCGGCCATCGCGGCTGCCTTCGACATCATCCTGACCGCGGCCAACGTCGTCGCCGACGCGGCCGGGCCGACGGTCGAACTGTCGATCCGCTATCTCAAGCCCACCATCGTCGGGATCGATACGGAGTTCGACTCCTGGGTCACCGAGGTCACGGACCGGCGGACGTTCAGCACCGGCCGCCTGCTCCAGGACGGCATCGTCAAGGTCGAGGCGCGCGGCGAGTTCGTCAACATGTCGCGCGAGCGGATCAACGCCATGCACCGGGACCGGATCGCCGGGCGCGAAGGGACGTGACCGCTCTGCCACGCGAGCGGCTGCGCCGTTCTCTAGAGTCTGCAACGTAGGGATGCGCCGGGGGGACGGGTCAGAGACCTGCCGGGCACATTGATCAAGGGGGAGACCATGAAGAGCCACACCATCCGCGGCGGGACGGTCGGTCGACGGCGAGGCGGCACGGTCGCCGTGGCGCTCGTGACCCTGGTCCTCGCCGGCACGCTGACCGCGTGCTCGTCGACCAAGGCACAGCCGGCGACGAGCACCTCGAGCGGCTCGGGCGGCTCGAGCACCTCGAGCGGCTCGTCGGGTGACTCGACGGGCATCCCGTCGTCGGCGTTCAGTGACACCACAGGCGTCACGTCGTCGTCGGTCACGATCGGCAACGTCTCGACCCTGGCCTTCGGCCTGTTCAAGGGGGCCGACGTCGGAACCGAGGCATGGGCCGACTACGTCAACTCGACCGGTGGTGTCAATGGTCGCAAGCTCCTCGTCGACTCCTACGACGACGGCTATCAGGGTGCGCCGAACAAGCAGGCCACCGAACAGGTCGTCCAGAAGGACTTCGCCGCGGTCGGTGGCTTCTCCCTCGAGGACTCCTACGGCGAGACGGTGCTCGCCGCCAACCCCGGTGTACCCAACGTGACGGTCTCGTTGAGCCAGTCGGCGGGCGACCTGCCCAACAGTTTCAGTCCGGACCCGGCGGCCATCGGCTGGCCGACCGGCCCGCTGATGTACTTCAAGCAGAAGTTCCCGTCCGACGTGAAGCACGCCGGTGCACTCGTCGCCGACCAGCCCTCGGCGATCACCAAGTGGGGCGGCGAGAAGGCGGCCATGGAATCGCTCGGCTACAACGTCGTCTACGACAAGCAGTTCGATATCACCCAGAGTGACTTCACGCAGAACGTCGTGCAGATGCGCCAGGAGGGGATCAAGATCCTGTTCCTCGAGCAGATGCCGGAGAACTATGCGGCAGCCGTGGTGAAGGCACTGAACCAGCAGAACTACCATCCGGAGCTGGTGTTCGGCGCCTCGACCTACTCCGAGCAGCTCGTGCCGGACTCGGGCGGGGCAGCGGCCACCGAGGGCATCTACATGGAGATGGTGAACTCCCTGTTCCTCGGCGAGGACACCAGCCAGCTACCTGCGGCCCAGACGTTCCAGACGTGGGTCCAGAAGGCGGATCCCGGGTTCAAGCCAGACCTCTACACACTGTTCGGGTGGTTGTCGGGCGAGCTGTTCACCCAGGGCCTGCGGGCCGCCGGGCCCCATCCCACGCGGGGCTCGGTCCTGCAGCAGATGAAGAAGATCACCGTGTTCAACGGCAACTATCTGATCGCCAGCTCGAATCCCGCAGCCAAGGCACCCGCCTCCTGCTACGTCATCGCCCGGATCGAGAACGGCCAGATCACCCGGGTCGACGACCCGCCGATCAACGGGCCCCAGCACGGCTACCGCTGCGATGGCAAGTTCTACTACTACCCGCCCAAGTGACGGTCCCGATTCCTCGGGGGTGACCGGGGGCGCGCCACCGTAGGCTGGACCACCATGTGCGGACGGATCTCGCTCTACTCGGACCCGGACTACCTCGCCCGGATCTTCGACAGCCAGCTGGGCCCCGACGTCGACCCCGACGCCCGACCGAGTTGGAACGTGCCACCGACACGGTCGATCCTGGCGGTGGCGGACGTGCCCGATGCACCCGGGATCGGGAGTGGCGCAGGTGCCGGCGGAACGGACGACGACCCGGTGGCGCATGCCGTCCATCGCGAGCTCGGGCGCTACCGGTGGGGCCTGGTGCCCGCCTGGGCCAAGGATCCGTCGATGGGCAATCGCACCTTCAACGCCCGGGCGGAGACGGTGGCGTCCAAGCCGTCGTTCCGGTCCGCGTTCACGGCCCGTCGGCTCGTGGTGGTGGCGGACGGATTCTATGAATGGCGGCAGGGCCCGGGGACGACGAAGCAACCCTTCTACTTCACCCGGGCCGACGGCAACCCGCTCGCCCTGGCCGGGCTGTGGGAGGTCTGGCGCGGCGGCCCAGCGGCGAGGGGCTCACGTGCCGGCGACGCCCACGTCCCCGTAGGCCCCGATGACGACGCCGCCGGAGTCACCGACTCGGCCGGCCCCGTGGAGCGACCGGCGCTGCGGACCTGCACCGTGATCACGACGGTGGCGGGTCCGGACATGGGAGATGTCCACCACCGCATGCCGGTCGTGCTGGAGCCAGAGGTGCTCGACGAATGGCTGGACCCGGACAACCGCGACAAGCCGGAGTTGGAGTCGTTGCTGACACCCGCGCCCGCGGGGACGTTGGTGCACCGGGCGGTGGGGCGGTCGGTGGGCAACGTCCGCAACGACGGGCCCGAGCTCATCGAAGCGGACGAGGAGTGAGCAGGGGCTGACCAGGGACCGGGACCGTCGCGGTCGGGCCGACACGTTCCCTGACGCGCCAGATCCCGCCATCGGCGGGATCTGGGAACTACACGTTCTCTGGTTCTGGTGTCCCGACCGCCGACTGGACGATCGCCGACGGGGTGGGCAGGCGGTGCGGTCGACCGACGACCGGAGCCGGCTCAGGCGTCGGCTGACGCCTTGGCTGCCCGCTTCATGAGCCGGGACTTCCGGTTGGCGGCCTGGTTCTTGTGGATCACGCCCTTGGCGCCGGCCTTGTCGATGCGCTTGACGGCAAGGCGGATCTCCTCGTCGGCAGACGTGACGTCCTCGGCGATGGCCGCGTTCGCCTTCTTGGTGCGGGTGCGCAGCTCCGAGCGGACGGCCTTGTTACGGGCCTGGCGCTTGATGGTCTGGCGGTTGCGCTTGATCTGGCTACGGATGTTGGCCACAGTGTTCCTCGTCGTCCTCGTGCGTCGGGTCGGGGCGGCAGCGTTCGCCGTCGACCCGGGCGGTGTCTGTTCCCCGGGATCCGCAGGGGACCGCGATCCGCAGGGGACCGCAATGCGGGGGACAGTGAAGAATAGCAGCCCGGGCCCCACCGGTCCCGACGGCGGTGCCTGCCGCAGATCGGAGTGGGGGTCAGGCTGCCTTGGGTACGCTGGGCGACCCGTGCTCCCCATCGACCGTATCCGTAACTTCTCCATCATCAGCCATGTCGACCACGGCAAGTCGACGCTGTCCGACCGCATCCTTGAGCTGACCGGTGCTGTCGACCCGCGCCAGATGCGCGAGCAGTACCTGGACTCGATGGACATCGAGCGCGAGCGGGGGATCACCATCAAGGCCCAGAACGTCCGCGTGCCGTGGGACGGCCACACGCTGCATCTCATCGACACCCCGGGACACGTCGACTTCGGCTACGAGGTGAGTCGCTCGCTGGCCGCCTGCGAAGGCGCCGTACTCCTGGTGGACGCCTCCCAGGGGATTCAGGCGCAGACCCTGGCCAACTGCTACCAGGCCCTGGAGAACGACCTCGAGATCGTCGCCGTCCTCAACAAGATCGACCTCCCGGCCGCCGACCCCGAACGCTGTGCGGCGGAGATCGAGAACGTGTTGGGTCTGGCGGCCGACGAGATCATGCACCTCTCGGCCAAGACCGGCGAGGGCGTCCCGGCGCTGCTCGACGCAATCGTGGCCCGCATCCCGGCCCCGACCGGCGACCCGGACGCCCCGCTCCGGGCGCTGATCTTCGACTCGGCCTACGACCAGTACCGGGGGGTGGTGAGCTCGATCCGGGTCATGGACGGCAGGCTCACCACCAAGGACCGGCTGCGCTTCATGCAGGCCGGTGTCAATCATGAGATCGAGGAGATCGGTATCCGGACCCCGGTGACGGTTCCGGTCGACGAACTCGGCCCGGGTGAGGTCGGCTACCTGATCGCCGGGATCAAGGACGTCGGCGGGGCCCGCTCGGGTGAGACGGTCACCACGGCCACCCATCCGGCCGAGACCGCCCTGGACGGTTACCGCGACCCCAAGCCGATGGTCTTCTGCGGGCTCTTCCCCATCGACGGCGACGAGCTGCCCGACCTGCGCGACGCACTCGAGAAGCTCCGGCTCAACGATGCCAGCTTCACCTACGAGCCGGAGTCGTCGACGGCACTCGGCTTCGGATTCCGGTGTGGCTTCCTCGGACTGCTGCACATGGAGATCGTCCGCGAGCGGCTCGAGCGCGAGTTCAACCTCTCGCTGATCGCGACCGCACCGTCCGTCGCCTACCGGGCGTTCCTCACCAACGGGACCGAGGTGGCCGTCGACAACCCCAGCGAACTGCCCGACCCGGCCAGCCTCGACCACGTCGACGAGCCGATGCTGCGGGCCACCATCCTCACGCCGGCCGAGTACACGGGCACGATCATGGAGCTCTGCCAGGCGAAGCGGGCCGAAATGGTGAAGATGGACTATCTGTCGCCCGAGCGTGTCGAGTTCGTGTACACGATCCCGCTGGCGGAGGTCGTCGTGAACTTCTTCGACCAGCTGAAGAGCAGGACCAAAGGGTACGCCAGCCTCGACTACGAAACCGGCGGCTACGCCACCGCCGATCTCGTCAAGGTCGATCTGCTGATCAACCGGGTCCCGGTCGATGCCTTCTCGACCATCGTCCACAAGTCGCAGGCCGACATCTACGGCCGCCGCATGACCGAGAAGCTCAAGGAGCTCATTCCCCGACAGATGTTCGAGGTTCCCATCCAGGCGGCCATCGGTGGTCGGGTGCTGGCCCGTGAGACGGTCAAAGCCCGTCGCAAGGACGTGCTGGCCAAGTGCTACGGCGGTGACATCACCCGGAAGCGCAAGTTGCTGGAGAAGCAGAAAGAGGGGAAGAAGAAGATGAAGAACATCGGTCGCGTCGAAGTCCCCCAGGAAGCCTTCGTCTCCGCGCTCAAGCTCGACGACTGACGTAACCCGCTCAGCCCAGCCCCACGACCTCGGAGATGCGCCGTGCGGCCCGTTCCCAGGTGAACCGGGCCGACCGCGTCAGACCGGCGGCGGCCATGGACGCGACCTGGTCCGGGTCACCGGCGAGCTCGGCCAGGAGCGCACCGAACGATGCGGAGTCCTCGGGGTCGACGTAGCGGGCGGCGTCGCCTCCTACCTCGGGTAGTCCCCCCCGTCGTGACGCCACGAGTGCGGTCCCGCAGGCCATGGCCTCGGCGGCCACCAGTCCGAACGGCTCGTCGAAGACGGAGGGCACGCAGGAGACTGATGCCCGGCGGTAGCGATCGGCCAGTTCGTCCTTGGGTACGAAGGGTACGAACTCCACGTCCAGGTCCGCCGATGCGGCCAGTGAACGGAGCGACTGCTCGTACCCGGTGAGTCGGTCGCCGGCGTCGTAGGCACTGCTGCCGACGAGTGTCGCCCGCAGCGGGACATCGGTCAGCCGGGTGGCGACCGCCATGGCCTCGAGGAGCAAGTGAGGACCCTTGTGGGGTGCCATCTGGCCGACGAAGAGGAGATCGAACGGGTCCTGGGGGGCCTGGTCCCCTCGGGTGTCCGCTCCGGGTCCCGCATCCGCCGGCGCGTCCGCCGGCGCATCCGCATCGTCACCGGCCACCTCGCCAGGATGGAACAGCGTCTGGTCGACCCCGTTCTCGACCACCACGGATACCCCGGCGAGTGCCGGCACCCGTTCGAGGAACCGGGAGCGCAGGAAGTCCGAGACGAAGACGACGACGTCGGCGTCCGAGAGCGAACGCACCAACTCGGCTCGACCGTAGCCGCGCGCCAGCGGACTGTGCATGTAGAGGACGATCCGTGCGTCGGGGAGGGCGCGGCGCCAGGCCGGCACGGTGGTGGCGGTGGAGAGCCCCTCGTAGAGGAGGAGCAGGTCCGGTCGCCAGTCGGCCGCCGCCGCGATGGCCGGGAGGTAGAGGTCGCCGGTGTGCCTGCGTCGGCGGTCGAGGCGGCCGGCTGCGTCGTCGCGCAACCGCTCGGTCCGGGTGAACCATTCGCGAGGGCAATGGAGGGTGTAGTCGACGGCCAGGTTGTCGAGGCCGTCCAGGTGGACGTCACGGTTGTCGCTCACGATGACGCCGACGTCGTCGCCGGCTGCGAGCTGGCATCGGCCGAGCTCCGAGGCGACACCCACGAGCGTGTTCCCACGTCGGGAGAGCGGCAGGGGGACGTGGAGCACGCGCACCATCGGGCACGGTACCAGAGCCCCTCCCGCAGGTACCCGCAGGTCCCTGTGGGGTCCGGTACCGGAGGGCAACCGGGGTACGCTTCGTCCAGCATGTGTCCCTCAGATCAGCACCCGCTGTGACTGCCGCGGACCAGCCACCGGCCAACGCCAGCGGGCGCCAGTTCGTCCGGAACGCGGTGTCGTCCTACGCCAACCTGGTGATCGGGATCGTCCTGAGCCTCGTACTGACCCGGGTGATCCTCCGTCATCTCGGGGCGGGAACCTACGGCCTGTGGATCGTCCTCCTCTCGATCGTCGGCTACCTGGGCCTGCTCGACACGGGGGTGTCGACCGCCGTGGTCCAGCGCGTGGCGCGGTTGTCGGCTGTGGGGGACCGGGAAGAGACAGCGGACATCATCCGCACGTCACTGGTGTTCTTCAGCGCCACCGGCACGGTCGCCGTACTGGTGACCGTCGCGGTGGCCCCCTACCTGTCGTCGTTCCTGCACCTCGGCAATGTCAGCGGCACTGTGGCCGAGCGGACACTCGTCGTCCTCGGCGTGATGACCCTCGTCAAATTCATCGGTTCGGTCCCCTCGGCGGTCCTGTTCGGTGCGGGCCGGGGAGACCGGCAGGCGCAGATCGGTGGGGTCGGCCTCATCGTCACGCAGGTCGCCCAGGTGGTGGTGGTCCTGGCCGGCGGCGGTCTGGTCGGCCTGGCGCTGGTCACGGTAGGAGGGGCCCTGTTCAGCCTCTTCGCCATGTCGGGCCTGATCCGCCGGGCCACGGGGTCCACCGTCCACCACGGGCGGTTCCGACGGGACCTCCTGGTCGACCTGCTGCGATTCGGGAGTCGCAACACCGCCATCGCCGTCGGCGGCATCGTCGCCTACAGCCTCGATGCACTGGTGATCGGCCTCATCCTGCCCGTGGCGCAGGTGGCGCCGTACGACATCGCGCTCAGCACGGCCAACCTGACCCGCAACCTCACCACGCAGGGCACCGACATGCTGCTGCCGACCTACGCCCACTTCGAGACGGCGGCGGACCCGGGGCGGCAGGGGTGGCTGTTCTCCAAGGCGGTGATGGCGTCACTCGCCATCTCCGTGCCCATGTTGATCGCGCTGGCCGCCTTCGGCGAGCCGATTCTCAAACTGTGGCTCGGGACCGTTCCCCCGCAGACGTACAAGATCATGATCGCCCTGGGACTGGTGACCGCGATCCAACTGCCCGGTCACCAGTGCTTCATCTTCCTGACCGGGGTGGGGCGGAACCAGATCCTGATCCGCCTCTCGCTCATCGGCGCCGCCCTCAACCTTGCCGGCAGCGTCGCCGCGACGTTCTGGTTCGGACCGGTCGGACCAGCGATCGGCTCGCTGCCCGTCGTGTTGGTGATCGACTTCTGCGTGCTGCCGGTACTCGTCTGCCGGCACCTCGAGCTCCCGTATGCCTCGTACGTGCGCGAAGCCTTGCTCCCGGTGGTTCCCGGCGCGCTGGTGGCGGGAATCCTCGCGGTCCTGTTCCTGGTCGTGCACCCGATCCACGGGGGCTCCACCCTTCGTGACGGGATCCAGGCCGCCGTCTCGGCGACGATCGTCGTAGTGGCCGCACTGGCCACACTCCTGGGCGTCCTCTTCCGGGTCGAGCCCCAGTTCCGCGACCCGCTCGTGGCCAGACTGCGCCGCCGGCGTTCCTGACCACGGTCAGCCGGCCCACACCTCTCCCACCAGGGCTGATGTGGCGGCGGTGGGCAGCGCGGGCACGCGTGCGGCTCGCGGACTGCTCAAGGTGCGTCTGTCCGCTGCCGATAGTCTCTGGCCGTGGCCACGCAACCCAAACCGTCCGTTGACGGCACCCATCCGGGTGGACCGGAGGCAGGTTCCCGGGGCGTCGAGCTCCGGGTGCTGTTGTGGATGGCCGAGGCCAACCGGGTCAGCGGCGGCCACATCGTCCAACTCGAGGAGACGGCCCGCGCGCTGCGGAGCTACGGGGTGTCCGCCACGACCTGTTTCGACGTCTCCCCCGACCTCGACGGAGTCGATCTCATCCACGGCTTCGACCTGGAGCCGCGGCAGGTCCACGAGTGCCGGGACCGCGGCCTGCCGGTGGTCATCTCGCCGATCTACTGGGACGTCCGTTACGGCCCCGAGGGCCTCACCGATCTGACCGTCCGCTCGTTCCTCGGACGGGTGCGGCGCGGCGCCACGTTCGCCGCGGCGGCCATGGCGAGCCAATCCCGACTGTCCGAGCTCAGCCTGCAATCCGTGGAGCTGGAGCGCAACAAGCTCGCCCTCTACGAGGCCGCCGATCTGCTGCTGCCGAACTCGGAGGGCGAGGCGGACAGCATCCGCCGGGACCTCGGCGTGTCGACACCGATGGTCGCCGTGCCGAACGCGGTCAACCCCGACCGCTTCGACCAGCCCGGGCTGCCCTTCACCGAGCGGGACACGGTCCTCTACGTCGGGCGGATCGACCCCCACAAGAACCAATTGGGTCTCATCCGGGCGATGCGCGGCAGCGGCAAGCGGCTGGTGCTCGTCGGGTACGACCACCCCGACCACCCGGACTACGTACGTGCGTGCCACAAGGCCGGTGCCGGTTGGGTGGAGTTCGCCGGGGGACACCCCCCGGACGAGCTCCCCCCGTACTTCGCCTCGGCCCGGGTGCACGCCGTCCCGAGCTGGTTCGAGACGACGGGACTCGTCTCGCTCGAGGCGGCGCTCAGCGGCTGCAGCCTGGTGTCCACGGACCGGGGCCACGCCCGTTCCTACCTCGGCGACGGAGCGCTGTACTGCGACCCCGCAGATACGACGTCGATCCGGCGGGCGGTCGACGAGGCGTGGGACCGCGCGCCCGGTCCCGACATCCGCCGTCACGTGCTCGACAACTTCACCTGGGACCACACGGCACGTGCCACTGCGGCCGCCTACCGCCACCTGTTGGCGGGGCGCGAGCACGCGAACTCCGGAGAGGCGACGCGTTGACGGCCGGCGACGCGACGATGGACAGGAACCGGTCGGACCGGTCCGGATCCACCGCCGTACCGACCTGGTTCGGACCGGTCGACCGGTCGCTGTTCGGATGGGTCCACGTCCCCGGGTCCCCCGATGGCCGCGGGGCCGTCCTGTGCCCGTCGATCGGCCTCGAGGGTGAGGCGAGCCAGTTCGCGTTCCGTTCGCTGGCCGCCGGGTTGGCCGACGCGGGGTGTGCCGCCGTCCGGTTCGACTACGACGGCACGGGCGACTCGGCCGGCGAGCTGTCCGACCCCGATCGGCTGAAGGCGTGGCTCGAAGGCATCGCCGCGGCGATCGCACTCCTGCGCGAGGCCGGCGCCACGCAGATCCATCTGGTCGGTGCCCGGCTCGGTGCTGCGTTCGCCGTGCGGGCGGCGGAGACCGACGGTGACGTGGAGTCCTTGGCGCTCTGGTACCCGTGGACCAAGGGGAGTCAGTTCCTCCGCTACCAGCGTGCGCTCCGTCGGATGTACGCCGTGAGTGACGATCCGGTATCGGCCGACGGGGGCACCGAGATCCCCGGGTTCGTACTCGACGCCGCGGTCACCGCCGACCTGAGGGACCTCGACGGCACCGCCTCCGGGCCCGACGTGCCGTCCACCGTCCTCATCATCGACGCAGCCGACCCGGGCAGTGGGGCGGTACTGCGTGCCGGCGGCGGCCCCGTCCATGCGGTGCGCCGGCCCGGCACCGGCGCCGACGAACTGTTCGGTGTGGAGCTGATGCGGGCGGCGGTTTCCCGGCAGGACATCGACTGGATCATCGAGTCGATCCTGTCCACACCGACACCCCCGCCGTCCACGGGCATCCGGCCCACGATCCGACCGTCCGCGGAGATCGCCGTGCCGGGTGGCGGCACCGTCATCGAGCGGCCGGTGTTCTTCGGGACGCGGCGTCTGTTCGGGATCCTGACCGACCATGTGGATGCCCACGGGCGCGACGGCGCGACAGCTGCAGGCGGGCCGGCGGGCCCGCGCCTGGCACGGATCCGGGCAGTCGGAGGACCGGTGCCCCGGTTCGGGTCTGCGATCTTCCTCAACGCCGGGAGCCTCCATCACGTGGGCCCGGGCCGGGAGTGGGTGGAGCTGAGTCGCCGATGGGCCGCCGCCGGAGTCCGCTGTCTGCGCATGGACCTGGGCGGAGTGGGGGAGAGCCCACTGGTCGGGCCGCCGGGAGAGCTGTCGAGCTACCCGCCGACCGGCCTCGACGATGTGGCGGAGGGCGTACACCTCATGGCGCCAGAGGACCCACGCGAGGTGGTCCTGCTCGGACTCTGCTCGGGCGCGTACCACTCGCTGCTGGCCGCTCCCTCGACGCACGTCGGTGGGGTCGCCGTGCTCAATCCGCTCCGTCTGCCGTCGGCCCTCGTGCAGGAGCCGGGCTCGATGGGGGATCTGATCGCCGGCGCCCCGCTCGGGAACTGGTCCGGCGGCAGCGACGAGCCCAAGGGCGAGACCCGGCCCAAGCGCCGGTTCCTCGGGTCCCTCCGGGACAGTGGCGCCCTCAAGCCGATCTCGAGGCACATCCCGGACCGGGTCTGGTGGTTGGCCAACACGCTCTCCCATGCCAGCCGTCCGGTCGACGCGCTGCAGCGGGTGGTCGGCAGCGGTGCCTCACTGTTCGTCGTCGTCGGTCCGGACGAGTGGCCCGGCATCGGCCGGGGACGGAAGCACGAGTTGCGGAGGGTGGCCCGGCGCGGGGTGTTCTCCCTGGCACTGGTCCCGAACCTCGATCACAACTTCCACGTGGCCAGCGGTCGCACGGAGGCGTTGCAGGTGCTCGACGAATGGGTGCTGGGCACGGGTCCGTCCGGTCGGACGACTCCGTCCGGCGTCACCTTCATCGGCTGACTCCGCACTCAGCGCGGCGTCGGCCCGCCGTCCTCGTCCGGAGCCCTCGGCTGCGGCGTACGGATGACGGCCACCGTCTTGGTGGGGTCGTCGGGGTCGAAGTGCAACGAGATCGGTGCGTCGGGATCGTCCGGCTCGCCCGGCGCCTCCATAACGAACGCCGGTAGTTCCCGGCGCTCCTCCAGCGCGTGCTGGAGACCCAGGGCGATGCCCGTCATGATGCCGCCGGACGCGGAGGAGCGCATCCACCGGCTGAAGCGGAGCGGGTCGTGCTCCGACGGGACGGCGTCGTCCGCGACCTCCTCCCCGCCGTCGCCACGGACATCGTCATCGTCATCGGCCCCGGCTCCGGCGTCGAGATGCGTCCCATCCGCCTGCCCGGCACCGTCCGGATCCGCTGGGCGGTCCGCGATCTCGTCCAGGGCGTCGGCGGTGGCACCGTCAACCGATGCCTCGGTGGCGCGGCCCGACCCGGGAGGCGCGGCGTCCGGTGGCACCGGATCCGGGAGGCGTTCCACCGTCCCACGGTACCGGGTGGTGTCGGTTCGGCCACCCGCGAGGTGCTCCACCGTCGTCCTGACGGATCTCGGGCAGCGCACGCGCATGGAGCGCCCGACCCATCGACAGCGCAGGTGCCGTAGGATCGGCACGTGCAGGACCGCTTCCACCCACCCGTCGAGGAGTACCTCGAGACGATCTTCGCTCTCGAGGAGGAGGGGATCCCCGTCATCCAGGCCCGCCTGGCGGAACGTCTGGGCAAGGCGGCCCCTTCCGTCTCCGAGATGCTGGACCGGCTCGAGGCCGACGGACTGATCACCCGCAGTGCACGGCGGATCTCGATGACCCCGGCGGGGCGGTCGTTGGCCGAGGGCGTCGTGCGCAAGCACCGGTTGGCGGAACGCCTGCTCGTCGACATCATCGGCCTGGACTGGGACAAGGCGCACGTGGAGGCCGGGCGGTGGGAGCACGTGATCTCCGACGACGTGGAGGCCCGTCTCGTGGTGCTCCTGGACAACCCGACGACGTGCCCCCACGGGAACCCGATCCCGGGGGCGGGCCCCGACGGCACCACCCAGAAGCTGTTGGCCGAGGCCCAGCCGGGCGACCACGTACGCCTGCTGCGGATCACGGAGAGCGTGGAGCACGAAGCGGACTCGCTGAGCTACCTCGGTGACCACGGCCTGACCCCCGGCACCAGCGCCGTGGTCCAGTCGAGGGCCCCCGACGGCACGTTGACCCTGGTCCTGGGGGACGCAGCCATCGCGCTCGGCCCCGCCATGACCGAGCGGATGTTCATCGCCTCCGCCTGACGTCGAGTCGCACGACGTCTCCCGGGCCGACGCCGCGGTGCGTCAGATCGGCGGGCCTCCCTCGAGGGTGCACGGTCAGGTGCCGTCAGCACTCACTAGAGTGGAGTGCCAGACCAGCCCGGGTGCCCGGTGGGGCGCCCGTCCAAGCACGAACTCTCCCTGGTGAGCCCCATGCCGACCATCGACGATCGCAGATACGAGCACACACCGCAGACCGACGCGGACCTCGACGTGCGCAAGGCGGCGATCCTCACGGCCGTGGTCACGGAGTACATCGGGACGGCCCAGCCCGTCGGGTCCCAACACGTCGTCGACGCACCCGGCGTGAGCGTGTCGTCGGCCACCGTGCGATCCGACATGGCCGCCCTCGAGCGCGACGGGTTCCTGATCCAGCCCCACACGAGTGCCGGCCGCATCCCGACCGACAAGGGCTACCGGTTCTTCGTCGACCACCTCGGTGGCACGGGCTCCCTGGACCCGGGTGGTCGCCAGCAGGTGCGTCAGTTCTTCGACCACGCCCATGGCGAGATCGAGTTGATGCTCGAGCGCACCTCGGGTCTCCTGGCCGATCTGACGGACTGCACGGCCATGGTGGTCGGGCCGTCCCACGAATCCGCAGTCGTCCGATCGGTGCAGCTCGTCGGCCTCGGGCACCGGCTCGGCCTGGTCGTGGTGGTCCTGGCCGACGGAGCCGTCCAGAAGCAGTCCATGGACCTTCCCGACGACGCCGACGACGCCGTGCTCGCCGAGGCCGGCGCCCGGGTGGCCGCCCACGCCCTCGGCGCACCACTGGCACAGGTCGGTGCGAACGTGACGCCGAGTGGTAATCAGACGGTCGACAAGGTGACGGCCTCGGTGGTCGCCGCACTGCGTTCGATGGGTGAGGTGGACGGAGCCGAGCAGCTGTTCGTCGGCGGCTCGTCACGCATGGCCGCAGCCTTCGATGCGGTGGACACCGTCCGCTCGGTGCTGACCATCCTCGAGCAGCAGCTGGTCGTGGTCTCCCTCCTGCGCGACATCCTGGACACCGGTCTGACGGTCGCCATCGGCGCCGAGCACGGTGTCGAGCCGCTCGCCTCCTGCGCCATCGTGGTCATGCCGGTGTCGGTCGACGGCGTCGAGGCGGGCACGATCGGCCTGCTCGGCCCGACGCGGATGAACTACCCATTGGCGCTGGCTGCCGCCAAGGTGGTCGGTGACCGGCTCGGCCAGCGCCTCGGCGAGGCCACACGATGACCGACACCGACCTCTACGAACTCCTCGGTGTGGGTCGGGACGCAACGGACGATGAGCTCAAGCGCGCCTACCGCACCAAGGCACGGCAGTTCCATCCGGACACCAACCAGGCGGGCTCCGAGGACGACGAGCACTTCAAGGAGATCAGCCTCGCCTACGAGGTACTCCGTGACCCCGAGCGACGGGCCCGCTACGACCGTTTCGGGCATGCCGGCGTCTTCGGGCAGGCCGCCGGCGGTCCCGGACCGGGCGACCCGTTCGGTGCGGGTGGCCTGGGCGACCTCTTCGATGCGTTCTTCGGTGGCATGGGCGGTGCGCAGGCGGGTCGACAGCGCCGCACCGGGCCGACGCCCGGACCCGATGCAGAGCTGACGGTCGATCTCACGTTCCGTGAGGCGGTGTTCGGCGTCCAGCGCGAGGTGGACGTCACCGTGCCCGTCCACTGCGACACCTGCGAGGGATCGGGTGCCACGCCCGGCACATCCGTCAGCCGCTGCCCCGAGTGCCAGGGCGCGGGCGAGCTCCGCCGGGTACGCCAGTCGATCCTGGGCCAGGTGATCACCGCGGTCCCGTGCCCCCGCTGCCAGGGGACGGGCCAGTCGATCGAGTCGCCGTGCGTGGACTGCCGCGGCGAGGGCCGCCGCAACGCACCGCGCACGCTGACCGTCGATATCCCGGCCGGGGTGGACGACGGGTCGACGCTGCGGCTCGCCGGCCACGGACCCGCAGGATTCCGGGGCGGCCCCAATGGTGCGTTGTTCGTGCACCTGGCGGTCCGTCCCGACGATGTCTTCGAACGGTCGGGAGTCGATCTCCACGCCACCGTGCCCGTCCCGATGTCGCTCGCCGCACTCGGTGGGAGCGTGCCCTTCGACACGCTCGACGACCAGCGTGACCTGTCGGTCGCCGAAGGGACCCAGAGCGGGTCCGTGCTGACGCTCAAGGGTCTGGGCGTGCCGAAGCTGCGTGGCCGGGGTCGGGGCGATCTCTATCTCCACGTGCAGGTGGACACGCCCACGGGACTGGATGACGATCAGCGTGAGTTGCTCGTCCGCCTGGCCGAACTCCGCGCTGAGGATCTGGGCGATGCGCCGCACGCCGAGGGCTTCCTCTCCAAGCTGCGCTCCGCGCTGAGCTGACCGTGACACCGGGGGGGCGCGCCGACGACGCGCCCGATCGTCCGGTCCCGGATGCTCCCGATCCCGTCCTGGTGGCTGCGGCCGCGATGGTCTTCGTGGCCGATCCTGTGCTGCCCGTGATCGATGACGCCGACGTCCGGCACCTGCTGGACGTGCTGCGTCTCCGTGCCGGCGAACCGGTGGTCGTCTCCGACGGCGCCGGACGGTGGGCCCTGTGTCGGGTGGCCCCCGGTGCCCCGGCCCGTGGGTCCCGGCGGGTGGACAGCGCCGGACTCCTGGTGCCCGACGGTCCCGTCGTCGACGTGCCCCGGCCGGGACCGGAGCTGACGGTGGCCTTCACCCCGACCAAGGGCGACCGTCCCGAATGGGTGACGCAGAAGCTCACGGAACTCGGCGTGGACCGGATCGTGCCGCTCCAGACGGCGCGCTCGGTCATCCGCTGGGACGGCGAGCGCGGTGGCAAGCAGGTGGAGCGGCTCCGTCGGGTGGCGCGGGAGGCATCCGCCCAGTGCCGCCGGGTCTGGCTGCCCGAGATCGCCGACGTGTGCCGTCTCGATGGGCTGGCGGGTATCGCCGGAGTGCCAGCCGCACTGGCCGATCCGGGGGGCGAGCCTCCCGGACTCGGCACCCGCGTGATCGCCGTGGGACCCGAAGGTGGGTGGGACGATGCCGAACGCACCTCGGTGAACTGCACCGTTGGGCTCGGCCCGACCGTCCTGCGGGCCGAGACGGCGGCGGTGGTGGCCGGTGCACTCCTGTGTGCACTGCGTTGCAGTGTGGTTCTACCCCTTGCGTAACCACGCTCCGTGAGGAAAACTTGAACCTGACAGCGATTCACGGGACTACGAGCACCCTGAGTGCCCGTCACGGATCGTGAGTACAGAATGCTCGGCGACAGGGGACCAACCCTGCCGGAGCTCGAGGGGCGACAGGTGGGGAGCGGAGGCGTGGCCATGACGGTGACCGACAAGACAGTCGTTGCAGTTGACGACGACGAGCAGGAGGAGGCGGCGAGGGTCGCCTACGCCCGGGCCGTCGGCTCGAGGCTGCGGGCGATGCGCAAGCAGATGCGCCTCTCCCTCCAGGCCGTCGAAGCCATGTCCGACCAGGAGTTCAAGGCCTCCGTGCTCGGTGCCTACGAGCGGGGCGAGCGGGCCATCTCGGTGCCCCGCCTGCAGCGACTGGCCAAGCTCTACGACGTGCCGGTGGACCAGCTCCTCCCGAACGATGACGCCGTGGCCGGCGGTCGTTGGGGCGCCGGATCGTCGGACGACGGCTCGTCAGGTGGCCGGCGTGCGGCCGCCCCGTCCGGCGTGCCGGACAAGGTGGCGATCGACCTGACCAAGTTGCACACCGTGTCGGGTCCCGAGCGCGACCTGCTGCGACGCTTCCTCAGCATGATCCAGGTGCACCGCCAGGACTTCAACGGTCGGATGATCACGATCCGGGCCGAGGACGTGCGGGCGATCGCCTGCCTCTTCGGTGTGACGCCGGACAGCATGGGTGCCCGACTCGACGAGCTCGGGCTGCTCGTCGCCGTCTGATGGGCGCCGTCAGGGACGCGCCGATCAGCTGGCTGAGCACCAAGGAGGCCGCCGAGCGCCTCGGGGTCACCTTGCGCAGCCTCTACCGTTTCATCGACGAGGGTGGGCTGGTGGCCTACAAATTCGGTCGGGTGATCCGGCTCCAGGAGGCTGACGTCGAGTCGTTCATCGAGTCGAGCCGAATCCGACCGGGAAGCCTGGAGCACCTCTACCCCGAGGTGAAGGGCCCGAGTCGCGTGGTCCACGCCATGGACTCGGAGCGCCTCGCCGCCGAAGGCTGAGTACGAGCGGGCACGCGCCGCGAACACCGGCACCCGCCGCGAACGCCGGCACGACAGGCCAGACGACCCCGCTCCCGGCGTGCGAGGATGAGCGGCATGGCCGACTGCCTCTTCTGCTCCATCGTCGCCGGCGACGTGCCGGCTGACATCGTCCACCGTGACGATCGCACCGTGGCGTTCCGGGACATCGTCCCGCAGGCGCCCGTCCACGTGCTGGTCGTCCCCACCCGTCACATCGTCAGTGCCGGCACCGTCGTGCCTGAGGATGCCGAGGACGTCGTGGCCCTGTTGGTGACGGCGAAGGCCGTCGCCGACGCCGAAGGGATCGGCGCCGAGGACCGGGGGTACCGGCTGACCTTCAATGTGGGGCCGGACGCTTCGAACAGCGTGCCCCACCTGCACCTCCACGTGCTCGGAGGCCGCGCGCTGGACGGGCCACCGGCCTGAGCGCTCCGAACGGACCGCGGTCTGGGCACTCCGACCGGGCGACTGCCCTGCGCGTGTCCGGCGACGACCTGGCCGCTGGTAGGGTCGCAGGCAGAGCGCACGTGGCAGGCACCCCGGTAAAGATCCTCGTTCCCGGCAACCACCTCATGGCCGGTCTCCTCGGCCAGCGCGATGAGCTGCTCCGGCTGATCGAGGGCGCATTCCCCGACGTGCACATCGCCGTCCGCGGCAATGAGGTCACGGTCGAGGCGATCGGATCAGACGCCGGACCAGAGGCCGACCGGGTCGCGACCCTGTTCCAGGAACTGATCATCCTGCTCGAGTCGGGCCAGGGCCTCGACGCCGTGCAGCTCGGCCGGACGATCGACATGATGCGAGATGACGTCCGACCGTCGGAGGTCCTGACCAGCGAGCTCGTGCGGTCGACCAGCGGGCGTGCGGTCCGTCCCAAGACGGCGGGGCAGAAGGCCTACGCCGATGCCATCACCCGCAACATCGTGACCTTCGGCATCGGCCCGGCCGGCACCGGCAAGTCCTATCTGGCAGTGGCGCTGGCCGTGCAGGCCCTCCAGGCCCGACAGGTCAGTCGCATCATCCTGACCCGCCCGGCCGTCGAGGCCGGCGAGCGCCTGGGCTTCCTGCCCGGCGACATGCTGGCCAAGGTGGACCCCTACCTGCGACCCCTCTATGACGCACTCCACGACCTGCTCGAGGCGGAGGGCGCCCAGCGTCTCATCGAGAAGGGAGCCATCGAGGTGGCCCCCCTGGCCTTCATGCGCGGCCGGACGCTCAACAACTCGTTCATCATCCTGGACGAGGCCCAGAACACGACGCCCGAGCAGATGAAGATGTTCCTGACCCGCATCGGCTTCGGCTCGAAGGCGGTCATCACCGGCGACATGACCCAGGTCGACCTCCCTGGGGGCAGGTCCGGGCTGGTCGGACTGGAGGCCGTGCTCGACGGCGTCCCGGACCTTGCATTCGTGCACCTGAAAGCCCAGGACGTCGTGCGCCACAAGATCGTGGCCGACATCGTCATGGCCTACGACCGGGACCAAGGCGCAGGCGGAAGTGGCAACGGCACAGGGTCGGTCAACGGCAGCTCGACCGGGGGCAGCTCGATCGGTGGCATCGGGACCGTTAGCGGTGGCGGTGGCGGTGGCGGCAACGGCAGGGGCGGCGGGTCGTGACGCTCGACATCTACGCGGCCGATGAACAGTCCGACCACCCGGTGGCGGTCGAACGTTGGGCGGCCCTGGCCAGGGCCGTCCTGGTGGCCGAGGGGATCACGTCGGACACCGAGGTGTCGCTGCTCTTCATCGACGAGCCGTCGATCGCCGCCCTCAACGAACGGTTCCTCGACAAGCAGGGGCCGACCGACGTCCTGTCGTTCCCCATCGAGGACGAGATCGACCGCAGCGGGCGTTCCCCTGACGAGGGCGGAACGGGTCCAGCGTCGATCGAGGCGCCGACGGGTCGCCAGCTGCTGCTCGGCGATGTGGTCATCTGCCCAACGGTGGCCGCCGTCAACGCCGTGGAACACAACGCCACCTTCGACGACGAGATCGCACTCCTGGTGGTGCACGGGATCCTGCACCTCCTGGGGATGGACCATGAGATCGACGAGGAAGCCGAGCGGATGGAACGGCGCGAGCAGGAGCTGCTCGAACGCTTCTACCGGGTTCCGCCATTGCTGGACCCGTCACCGGCCGAACGGTCGACATGACCCCCGCAGCGGCCTTCACGCCCGAGGACGCGGTCCTATCGGTCGTCATCGTGGTCCTCCTGGCAGCGTCGGCGCTCCTCGCCCTGGCCGAGACGGCCCTCGTCCGTACCGGGCGGGCCAAGGCGAAGAGCCTCGCCGACGAGGGGAAGCGTGGCGCAAAGGTCCTGGTGCGGCTCTCCGACGACCCTCAGGGATTCCTCAACCCGGTGCTGTTGCTGGTACTGATCTGTCAGCTCGTGGTGGCCACCCTGGTCGGGATCCTGGCCGTGCGGTGGTTCGGCGCGTGGGGTGTGGTGGCGGCCACGGTGTTCGAGATCGTGGTCATCTTCGTCTTCGCCGAGGCGGTGCCGAAGAATTGGGCGGTCCGCCATCCGGAGCGTGCCGCCCTGTTCACCGCGCCGATCGTCTCGGCCGTCGTCAGCTTCTGGCCCGTGCGGATGATCTCCGGCGGCCTCAACGGGCTCGCCAACCTCATCATCGGCAAGAAGGGGCCAAATGTCGGGGCCCTGGTCACCGAGTCCGAACTCCTGGCCATGGCCGACGTGGCCGTCGAGGGCGACGTCATCGAGACGGAGGAACGTGCGCTCATCCACTCGATCATCGAGTTCGGCGACACCGTGGTGCGTGAGGTGATGGTGCCCCGTCCCGACATGATGACCATCGGGGCCGACGTGACCGTCGAGGCGGCGCTCGACATCGCCCTCGTCGCCGGTCGCAGCCGGATGCCCGCCATCGAGCAGCAGATCGACGACGTCATCGGCATCCTGTACACCAAGGACATGATCCGCGTGGTCCGTGCAGGGCACGGGAGCGATCCCGTGGGGTCCCACGTCCGGGAGGCCCACTTCGTACCCGAGACGAAGCAGGTGGCCGACCTCATGCGGGAGATGCAGTCGGACAAGTTCCACCTCGCGGTCGTGGTCAACGAGTACGGCGGTACGGCCGGGCTGGTGACCCTGGAGGACCTGATCGAGGAACTCGTCGGCGAGATCGTCGACGAGTTCGACGTCGAGGAGACCCCCATCGAGCACCTTCCGTCCGGTGGGCTCCGGGTCAGCGCCCGCCTGGCCGTCGACGAGGTGAACGACCTGCTCGACGTCGATCTCCCGACCGGGGCGTGGGACACCGTCGGCGGACTGGTATTCGACCTGCTCGGCCACGTGCCGGTGGCGGGTGAGTCCGTCACCTGCGACGGACTCCGTCTCGAGGTCGAACGGGTCAGCGGCCGGCGCATCGAGCGGGTCATCATCGTCCGGGTCGCAGGGCACGCCCTCGAGGAGTCCTCCGCGGATGCGGCGGCGGAGCGCCGATGAGCACGTTCCGCTCGGGATTCGTCGCCGTCGTCGGACGGCCCAATGTCGGCAAGTCGACGCTGGTCAATTCCATGGTGGGCACGAAGGTGACCATCGTGTCGCCCCGACCCAACACCACCCGGTCGCAGGTCCGTGGGGTACTCAACCGGCAGGACGCGCAGCTGGTGTTCGTCGACACCCCTGGTCTGCACAAGCCCAAGACGGTGCTGGGTGAGCGGATGAACGAGTCGGCGACCTCATCGCTCGACGACGTCGACGCAGTGGTGGCGCTGGTCGAGGCCACCGGGGCGGTGGGTCCGGGGGACCGGATGGTCCTCGAGCACTCCGTCAAGCGGGTGCGCGCCATGGCCCGCTCGGCCGCCCTGGCTGCCGAGCTCGGGTCGGGAGACTCCGATGAGGCCGGCCGACCGACGCTGTTCGTGGTCGTGAACAAGATCGACCGGGTCGGGGGCGACGGGGTGCTGGGCCACCTGACCGGGGTGTCGGCGGTGGTGGACGCGCTGGATGCCGAGCTCGGGGGCGATCCGGTGCCGGTGGAGTACTTCCCCCTGTCGGCGGCCAAGGGAACGGGGGTGCCAGATCTGGTGGACGCGCTGGTCGACGTACTTCCCGCCGGCCCTCGGTACTACCCCGAGGGGATGATCACCGACGTCGCCGAGGCGTTCTGGGTCGCCGACCTCGTGCGTGAGGAGCTGCTGCACCGGGTGGCCGACGAGCTGCCGCACTCCATCGCCTGTCGGGTCACCGAGTGGGAGTGGCCACGTGTGCGGTGCGAGATCCTCGTCGAGCGCGACAGCCAGAAGGGCATCGTGATCGGCAAGGGCGGCGAGACGCTCAAGGCGGTCGGCACAGCGGTTCGGGAACAGATGGAGCCTGGCGCTTACCTGGAACTGTTCGTCCGGGTGGAGAAGCATTGGCAGCAGCGCGAGGACCAGCTCGACCGCCTCGGCCTCTGATCCAGCCGACGAGTCCGATCCAGCCGACCTGGCTGAACCCGCCGACGTGGCAGACCCGTTTGGACCTGCCGACTTGTCGACTCCACTGGCATTCTGCCCCTCGGCCGGCTCGGACTAGCCGGCGGCGATGTCGGCCAGGAACTCGAGGACCTCGTCCCGGTCGAGTGTCCGCTTCATGGGAGGGACGCGGGCCAGCAGGGCGCCTCGGTAACGGGCGGTGGCCAGTCGGCTGTCGAGTACGGCCACGACGCCCCGGTCGGACGACGACCGGATCAACCGGCCGGCACCCTGGGCCAACAGGGTTCCGGCCCGCGGAAGGTCGACAGCACCGAACGCGCCTGGTCCCGCCAGCTCCCGACGGGCCTCGAGGACCGGGTCGTCGGGGCGGGGGAACGGGATCCGGTCGATGGTGACCAGGCTGAGCGTCCGTCCGGGCACGTCGACCCCCTGCCAGAACCCGAGCGTGGCGAACAGGCAGGCCGACTCGTCGGACCGGAAGGCCTCCACCAGGGCGGGCTTCGGGAGATCCGACTGCGACAGCAGGGGGAACGGCAGCCGGTCGGACAGTGCCTCCACCGCCGCCCGCATCGCCCTCCAGCTGGTGAACAGCGCCAGGGTGCGACCGCCCGCGGCAGTGATCAGCTTCTCGAGCTCGTCGTGCAGGGCCGGCTCCGCCTCCGGGGACCGACGGTCGGGGAGCGACTTCGCCACGTAGAGGAGCGAATGGGCGCGATAGTCGAACGGGCTGCCGACGTCGAGGGTGTCGGTGGAGGCGCCCGGCATCCCGAGCCGCTCGGCGAGGCCGATGGGGATCGTCGCCGAGGTGAGGATGCCGGTCACCGAGCCCCAGAGCTGCTCGGACAGGATCGGGCCGACATCGATGGGGGAGACGCGGAGGGCCGGTGCCCGCGAACTGTCCTCGACCCAGGCCACCTCGTCGCTGCCCAACAGGGCCAGCCTCGCCAGGTCGGCCGCCAGGTGTCCGGCGGCCAGCAGCACCCGGTCCCGGCGCGAGCGGTCGGCCGACGCCTCGCCGTCGCCGGCCTCCCGTTCCGCCCGCCGCAGGTGGTCGACCAGCCGGCCGACCCGCCCGGTCGCCAGGGCCAACAGAGTGGCGAGACCGGGGTCGCCCCCGACGCCCGTGGCAGTCGCCCGGCTGGCGCGGGGTGTCGGTGTCCGCTTCGGCGCCGCCTTCGGAGTCCTCGGCAGCGGAGCGAGTCCGAGGTCGAGGCCGGCGGGCTCGTCATCGCCGTCGTCGCCGGTGGGATCAGCGGTGACGGTGCCGCTGCCTGCGTTGTCGACACCGGCACCGGCACCGGCACCGGCGGTGTCCGAGCCGTCTGACAGGTCGTCGTGGGGCACCCGACGCCCCGACCACGGCCGGAGGACGCGGTGCAGGATGTCGGCGAGGTCGGCCACGGCCTCGACGGCACGGGAGGCACCGTCGTCGTCGCCCACGACGGGCCGGGCCGCGGTGGCCAGTGCACGGAATCGGCCCGGCCCGACCTCGAGGCCGAGGCTGTCGGTCATGACGTCCTCGACCTCGTGGGCCTCGTCGAACACGACCAACTGGTGCTCGGGAAGGACGGCACCACCGCTGGCCAGGTGTGCGCCGTAGAGGTGGGTGTTGACGACGATGACATCGGCTTCCGCCGCACGGGCACGGGCGTCCTCGGCGAAGCAGTCGCGTCCCGACGGGCACCGGAAGGCCCCCGGGCACTCGCGGGCCGTGGTCGAGACCATCGCCCAGGCCCGGAAGTGGGGCTCGAAGGGCAGTTCGGCCCGATCGCCGGACGTGGTGTCCTCGGCCCACCGGACCAGGCTCCGCACCTGATCGGCGATGGTGGACGGGTCCGAGGTGTCTGCGTCGGCGGTGGGAGTGAGGCTGTCGTCGGCGTCGGGTGGGTCGGCCGAGCCGGTGGCGAGCGTCAGCTGCCCCGCCCCGCCGATCTCACTCACGCGCTGGCGGCACACGTAGTTGCTCCGTCCCTTCAGGACGGCGAAGGTCAGGCCGTTGTCGGTGGCGGCGGCCACCATCGGAAGGTCCTTGCCGGCCAACTGGTCCTGCAGCGCCTTGGTGGCGGTCGCGATCACCACACGCTCGCCCGACAGCGCCGCCGGGACGAGGTAGGCGAGGGACTTACCGGTGCCGGTGCCGGCCTGGACCACCAGGTTGCGACGGCCGACGACGGCGCCTGCCACGGCCACGGCCATCTCGACCTGCCCGGGGCGGGACTCGCCACCACCGGGCAGCCCTGCGGCCACGCGCTGCAGCGTGGAAGTGACCTCGTCGGGCATCCGCCGACACTACCGGGCGGGCGCGCGGCGCAACCGCGCCCTACCCCCCGGTGAGGCGGCGGCGGAGCTCCACGTAGACGGGCGTCCCCACGAGCGCGTCGAGCTCCTCGCCCAGCGACTCGACGACGGGCCGGTCACCGACGTAGGCCCGGTCGCCCTCGGTACAGCACCAGGCCATCGTCTCGCCTTCCGGGCCCCAGTCGGACCGGCGCCACGCACGCACCTCGGCCACCTCGCCGCCGTGACCGTCGTCGGACCAGTCGACCTTCACCGGGAGCTGCCAGCATACCGACGGCTTCCAGTCGACCGGCGACTCGTCGGCGTCGACGGCGCCGAGGTGCAGCGCGCAGCCGGCGCCACCATCGAATCCGGGCCGATTGAGGAAGATGCAGGCTCCCTCGACCACCCGGGTGGCCGCAGGGCCACCGTCGGTCACGATCCCGGTGGCGAAGATGCCACCGGCAGCCGCCTCGGCATGGAACTGGAAACGCGCGGGATCCAGCGTGTCGGCCAGGGCGGCGATGCGCATGGCCTCGTCCGCTCCGTCGAGCTCGGCACCGACGGAACAGCACCCCTCGCCCAGCTCGGGCGTGGGTTCGTCGTGGATGCCGAGGCATCCCCGTCCCCACAGGCACGTCCACGTCGAGGTCAGGAAGGCGTCGTCGAACCGCCAGGTGACGTCGCCGTCGACGATCTCGGTGATCCCGTCGTCAGGTCGCCCTCCCGTCCCGCGGCGGTCGTCCGGCTCCTCCGTCAATGCCACTCCACGAACAATACGATCGAGACCCCGAGGCCGACCGCGACGATGCATAGGCGGAGGATGTCGGCCCGCAGCCGCCGCCCATAGTGGCCGCCGAGCTGGCCGCCGATGATCGACCCTGCGGCGATGAGGGCGGCCACCGACCAGTCGATGTGGGTGGCGAAGAGGAAGACGACGGCCGCCACACCGTTGACCAGGAGGGCCAGCGCGTTCTTGGTCCCGTTGAGTCGTTGCAGGTCGTCGTCGATGAAGATGGCCAACAGGCTGATCAGGATCACGCCCTGGGCCGCCCCGAAGTAGCCACCGTAGATGCCGGTCAGGAACACACCGATGAGGAGCGGTGCGCCCCCGTGGACCTGGCGCTCGCCCCGTGCGGCCAGCCAGGCGCTCACCCGGGGCTGGACGGCCATGAGCACGGTCGCCAGCAGTACCAGGGCCGGGATTGCCGCCTTGAACACGCTGGAGGGGAGGGCGAGGAGCAGGACGGCCCCGGTGATCCCGCCGGTGAGCGAGGCCGCCCCGAGCTTCACGAGACGCGTGCGCTGGCCCTCCAGCTCCCGTCGGTAGGCGACGACGGCGCTGCCGCTGCCGGGCACCAGCCCGACGTTGTTGGACACGTTGGCCAGCACCGGCGGGTACCCCAGGGCGAGCAGGGTCGGGAAGGTGATGAGGGACCCCGATCCGACGATCACGTTGATCGTCCCGGCGCCCAGCCCGGCGGCGAATATGGCCAGGGCGGCCCACGGGGTCATGGGGAGGGTCTAGTCGTCGGGGGAGCGCTGCTCAACCACCGGCGGGACGGCGGTACCCGTGGTGACGGTTCGCCCGCAGCGGCCGAGGGGATAGGTTCGCAGGGTGCACGATGATGATCTGGAGGCTGGAGCGGCACCCGTGCAGGACGAGGTCCTGACCGCCGCCGACGTCGCCGACGGGCCGATCCCGGTCCACGTCGCCTGCGTGATGGACGGCAACGGTCGGTGGGCGGCTCGTCGGGGCCTGCCCCGCACCGAGGGCCACGCAGCCGGCGAGGCGGCACTCCTCGACGCGGTCGAGGGGGCCCTCGAGCTGGGGATCCCGTGGATCACGATGTACGCCTTCTCCACCGAGAACTGGCGGCGTCCTCCGGAGGAGGTCCGCTACCTCATGGGCTTCAACGAGAGCCTGCTGATGCGGCGTCGTGACGAGCTCAATGACAAGGGGGTCCGCATCCGCTTCGCCGGCCGACGCGACTGGCGGGTCCCCAAACGGGTGCTGAAGCGCATGGACGAGTCGATCGAGTTGACCAAGGACAACCGACGCTGCACGTTGACCATGGCCTTCAACTACGGAGGACGGGCCGAGATCGTCGATGCCGTCCGTGATCTGGTCGCCGATGGCGTGAAGCCGGAGAAGGTCACCGAGAAGGCGATCCGATCGCACCTCTACTTCCCCGACCAGCCCGACCCCGATCTGGTGATCCGCACCTCTGGTGAGCACCGCATCTCCAACTTCCTCCTGTGGCAGCTGGCCTACAGCGAGCTGGTCTTCACCGAGGTGCTCTGGCCCGACTTCCGCCGTTCTGACCTGTTCGCCGGGGTGCGGGACTTCCAGCGCCGCCAGCGCCGCTACGGGGGCGTCACCTGATGGGCCGCGGGCATGTCCGCGACGACGCCGGTGGCGTGTGGATCATCACCGGCTGGGTGCTCGGGTTCCTCGTCTACGCGGGCGTGCTCCTCGCCTGGCACGCCGGCTTCTCGGCGGCGACGTTCTTCGTCGTCATCCCCCCGTTGCTCATCATCATGATCGGCGCCGGCAACCTGATCAGCGGGCGACGGGCCGGGCGCCCTGCTCCCAGGTTCAACCGGCCCGACCCGGTGCCGGTGGCCACGTTGCGGGGCGACCCGGAGGTGACCCCGGCAGGCGACGGTTCCGACGGGAGCCCGGGCGGGGGTCCCGGTCCCAGGCGATGACCCAGTTCCGTGACCGGGGAGTGGTGCTGCGCACCATCCGCCTGGGCGAGGCCGACCGGATCGTCACCCTGATGACCGAGCACCACGGCAAGGTCCGTGCGGTCGCCAAGGGAGTGCGGCGCACGACGTCGAAGTTCGGCTCGCGGCTCGAGCCGCTCAGCCACGTCGCGCTGCTCGGCTGGCAGGGGCGGGGTGACCTCGACACCATCAACCAGGTGGAGGTCATCGACACCTTCCGGCCCGTGCGCGAGGACCTCGACCGCATGTCGGCGGCCCTGTCGATGTTGGAGGTCGTCGACCAGGTGGGCCAGGAGCGGCACGCCAATCCCCACCTCTACGAGATGGCCGTGCGGGCGCTGGTCGCGCTCGCCGAGCGCGACTCGCCCATGGTGGCGCCCGCCTTCTTCCTCAAGGTGCTCGCACTCGAAGGGTCGGCGCCGTTCCTGGACGGCTGTGTCTCGTGCGGCCAGGACGACGAGTCCGAGCTCGTGGCCTTCGACATCGTGGAGGGCGGCGTACTGTGCCGGGCCTGCCGGCGCGGCCGTCCGCTGTCACCGGCGGGTCTCGACCTCCTGCGCCGGACGCTCGGCGGCGGACTGTCCGGCGTGCTGGCCGAGCCGAGGTCCGCCACCACCGACGAGGTCGCCGCACTCGCCACCGAGGCCATGGAGGCCCATCTCGACCGCCGGCTCCGCTCCGTCCGGGCCGGTCAGGTCACCTGAACCGGACAGGAGGGACCGCGTGACCGCACCCGCCGCCGTCGTGTGGTTTCGACGGGACCTCCGGCTCGCCGACCACCCGGCGCTGCAGGCCGCCGCTGACGAGGCCCGCGCGCTGGGCCGGCCACTGCTCGGTCTGTTCGTGGTGGAGGACGGGCTGCTCGCGACCGGGGGGCCCAACCGGCGGTCCTACCTGGCCCGGACCCTGGCCGCGCTGGACGGGTCCCTCGAGGGCCGGCTCCTACTGCGGCGGGGCAGACCGGAGGACGTCGTGCCGCAGGTGGCCGCCGAGCTGTCGTCGCCGACGGTCCACGCCACGGGTGACTGCGCTCCCTACGGGCGGCGACGCGACGCCCGGGTGGCCGACGCACTCGCTGCCGACGGTCGCCGACTGGTGCGCACCGGCTCGCCGTATGCCGTGTCGCCGGGCCGGGTCCTCACCGGCGACGGGGGCCCCTACCGGGTGTTCACCCCGTTCCGACGGGCCTGGGCGACGCACGGCTGGGCCGCCCCCACCGGTGCTCCGTCCGGCGTGCGTTGGGCGCAGGCCGATCCTGACCTGGCGCCGGCCGACCTCGAACCGGAGCCGGGCGCCGTCACCGCCGCGCTGACCGGGGCCGGCGAGGCCGCCGCCGCCGAACTACTCGACGTGTTTCTCGACGGTCCGGTGGCCACGTACGGCGAGGACCGTGACCGACCGGACGTCGCCGGCACCTCCCGGCTCTCGCCCCACCTCCGGTTCGGGTCGATCCACCCCCGACAGGTCCTGGATCGGGTACCGGCCGGCGCGTCCGGCGACGTGTTCCGCTCGGAGTTGGCCTGGCGGGAGTTCTACGCCGACGTGCTGTGGCACCACCCTGGATCGGCGTGGGCCCCGTTGTCGCCCGTCGGCGCCCGTCTCCGGACCGACACCGGCCCCGTGGCCGACGCCCGCTTCGCCTCGTGGGTGGCGGGGCGCACCGGCTATCCGCTCGTCGACGCCGGGATGCGGCAGCTGGCGGCCGAGGGCTGGATGCACAACCGTCTGCGGATGCTGACGGCCTCGTTCCTGGTGAAGGACCTCCACCTGCCGTGGCAGCGGGGGGCGGCCCACTTCCTGGATCTCCTCGTCGACGGCGACCTCGCCTCCAACAACCACGGCTGGCAGTGGGTGGCCGGAACGGGCACGGACGCCGCCCCCTTCTACCGGGTGTTCAGTCCCGACCGGCAGGCCGAGCGCTTCGATCCCGACGCTGCCTATGTCGCCCGGTACGTGCCCGAACACGGGACGGCCGACTACCCGGCACCGATCGTCGACCACTCGGTCGAGCGGGTGGAGGCACTCGAACGCTGGCAGGAGGCCAAGGAGTCCGCTGCCGCCGCCGGGCCGGCATGACGGGGCGCACTCCCGCCGGCCCCACCGACGACCCCGGGGCCCTCCCATCCGGTCGACCGTTCGGGTTCTACGTCCACGTACCGTTCTGCCGGCACCGGTGCGACTACTGCGCATTCGCCACCTACACCGACCGGGACCACCTCATGGAGGCCTACGCCGCGGCGTGCGTGACCGAGCTCGAGCGCGCCGTCGAGCGCGAGGGCGTTCCACCGGCCACCTCGGTGTTCTTCGGCGGCGGCACGCCGTCACGCCTCCCGGCCGACCTCCTCGTGTCGGTGCTGGACGCCGCGCCGCGCCGTCCGGGGGCCGAGGTGACGGTCGAGTGCAATCCCGAGGACGTGACGGCGGAGCTGCTGGCGACCTACCGCCGGGCCGGGGTGACGCGGATCTCCCTCGGGGTGCAGTCCACCGTCGGCCACGTCCTCGAGGGTCTGGGCCGTAGGCACGGACCCGGGCACGTCACCGACGCCGCCGCCCTGGTGGCGGGAGCCGGGTTCGACTCCTGGAACCTCGACCTCATCATCGGCGGGGCGGGGGAGCGCGACCAGGACTGGGAGCGGAGCCTGTCGGACCTGCTGGGACTGGCGTCGCCCCCGCCCCACCTGAGTGCCTACGCACTGTCGGTGGAGCCGGGCACGCCGCTCGCCCGGACGCCCGACCGTCACCCCGACGACGACGTCCAGGCGACGAGGTACGAGACGACCGACCGGGTGCTCACCGGGGCCGGGTACCGGTGGGAGGAGATCTCGAACTGGGCCCGCCCCGGACACGAGTGCCGCCACAACCACCTCTACTGGGAGCAGGGCGACTACCGCGGCATCGGGTCGGCCGCCCACTCCCACCGGGACGGCCGTCGCTGGTGGAACGTGCGGACACCCGACCGCTTCGTCGCGCTCGTGGCGGACGACCGGTCGACCGAGGCGGGCGAGGAGGTACTGGACGAACCGGCGCGTGCATTCGAGACCCTCGCCCTCGCCCTGCGCACATCCGCCGGAGTGCCCGACGCGGCACTCCCCGACGATCCGGACCTGGACGGGCTCGTCGACCGATCGTCCGGCCGGGCGGTGCTGACGGTGCGGGGGCGCCTGCTGGCGACCGCGGTCACCCAGCGGCTCGTCGTGCCGGCCTGAGCCGTCGTGGGGTGCCGGCCCCGGGGGCGCGGGTCGGGGTCGTCCACCGCGGCTCCCGGGACGGCGCCCGTGGGCCACCCGGTACGATTGCCCCCTATGCCTGAGCCGGAAGCACCAGACGACGCAGTGTCCGAGCGGACCGACCTCATGGAGAAGGTGGTCGGCCTGTGCAAGCGCCGCGGCTTCATCTTCCAGTCGGCCGAGATCTACGGGGGCTTCCGGTCCACGTACGACTACGGCCCGCTCGGAGTCAACATGCTGCGCAACGTCAAGAACCTGTGGTGGGAGTCGATGGTCCAGCGTCGCGACGACGTCGTCGGCCTCGACGCTGCCATCCTCAGCCCTCCGGCGGTGTGGGCCGCATCGGGCCACCTGGCCACCTTCACCGATCCGCTGGTCGACTGCATGAACTGCCACCAGCGCTGGCGCGAGGACAAGATCGACGGTGTCTGCCCCGCCTGCGGGTCGACCGCGTTCACCGAGGCGCGGGCCTTCAACCTGATGTTCAAGACCCACGCCGGTCCGCTGGAGGACGAGGGTGCGGTCGCCTACCTCCGCCCCGAAACGGCCCAGGGCATGTTCATCAATTTCCTCAACGTGCTCCAGTCGACCCGGAAGAAGCCCCCGTTCGGCATCGCCCAGGTGGGCAAGTCGTTCCGCAACGAGATCACCCCGCAGAACTTCGTGTTCCGCACGCGCGAGTTCGAGCAGATGGAGATGGAGTATTTCGTGCCGCCGGCCGAGGCGCAGCAGTGGTTCGAGTACTGGCTCGACCACCGGTTCCGCTGGTACCTCGACCTCGGCATCCCCGACGATCAGCTGCGCCTGCGGCACCACGAGGCGAGCGAGCTGTCCCACTACTCATCGGGCACCGCCGACGTCGAATTCCTCTTCCCCTGGGGCTGGGACGAGCTCGAAGGCATCGCCAACCGGTCCGACTTCGATCTCAGGGCCCACGCGGCCGCCTCGGGGGAGAAGCTCGAGTACTACGACCAGACGGCCAACGAGCGCTACGTGCCCCACGTCATCGAGCCCGCCGCCGGCGCGACCCGCACGATGATGGCGTTCCTGCTGGCCGCCTACATCGAGGACGAGGTGGGGGGCGAGTCCCGCACCCTGCTCCGGCTGCACCCCCGACTGGCCCCGTACCAGGTGGGGGTCCTGCCCCTGTCGAAGAAGGAGACGCTCGAGCCGCTGGCCCGCAAGGTGCTCGGCATGCTCCAGCCCCACTTCATGTGCGACTACGACACCACCCAGTCCATCGGCAAGCGCTACCGCCGCCAGGACGAGGTGGGTACCCCGTGGTGCGTGACCATCGACTTCGACTCGCTCGAGGATGACGCGGTGACCGTGCGTGACCGCGACACGACCGACCAGGTCCGGGTGCCGATCGCCGGACTGCTCGACGAGCTCCGCCACCGGATGGATGCCGTCGAGGGATAGCGCGGCCAGCCGGTCCGGACGGCCGGACGCCCCTGGCCGGGACGGCTGAACACCCCTGGCCCGGGCGGCTGAACGCCCCCGGCCTGGAATCGGCGGATCCCTGCACGGGCGGGGTACGTATGGGAGGATCGCAAGGTGATGCGCCGCCCCCGAGGAAGCCACCGGAGTCGCCTCCGAACCCTCGGAGTGGCACTGGTGGTCCTCGCCCCGTTGGCCGCCGTGCTCTCGGTGGCCGCTGACCCCGGGGCCGGTGCATCCACGCCGGGTTCCTACCTGGTCACGTTCGTGGCCCGCCAATGTCCGACCTATCAGGACATCACCGCCAACCTCGCCCGCAACAACATCCAGGAGAGCCTGCAGGACCTGGGGGCGGATACCGCCTACACGGCCGGCCAGCCGATCTCGCCGACGGTGGAGACGCCCCACCAGCCCAACTGCACGCCCCTGACCGGATGGAACTTCACGTTCGGGAACGGCATCAACGGCAAGGATCCCACCACCCAGCTGTCGCGGGTGTCCAACCCCGTCAGCCCCCCGTTCACCACCCAGTCCTCCGTTCCGCTCCTCGACACCAACGGCAACCCGACGGGTTCGGCCATCGCCGGGGCGGTGACCACCACGCTCACGTCCGCCCAGGTCACCCAAGCGGCCAACCACCAACTGTGGGTGCAGGGCGGGACGTTCGGTGATCCGTTGGGCACGGCCACCTTCGGCAACCGGTATGCGTTCGGCGCCCTGCGCTGCGCCATCGACAACCTGAACGGCGACAACGTGGAGTGGGTCGGCTTCCCGAGCGGCCAGAGCCACGTGTTCTGCTACTACTACGCCGTCGACCAGACCCCGAAGTCGGGCACCATCACGATCTCCAAGGTGCTCACCAACCCGGGGACCAGTACGCCGACGTTCCCGTTCACCGGCACGGTGTCCTACAACCCCGGCAACACGTTCGACGTGCCCGCCGGGCAGTCGGTCTCGTTCGTGCGTGACTCGAATGTGGACTGGAACTTCCAGGAGGGGGACGTCCCCGGCTACCAGTTCACGAGCGCGGTGTGCACCTCGAGCAACGGACAGAGCACCTTCAACGGCACCGCCGCGCCCGTCGGCACCCCGATCATCTTCAATTCCAACGTCCTCATCGCTGTCGATCTGGCACAGGCTGACGTGGCGACGTGCGTCTACACCAACTCCCGCAACGTGGTGGATCTGACGGTGCTGAAGCAGACCCTGGGTGGGATCGGCACCTTCCCGGTGACGGTCACGTCGCCGTCGGATGCCGTGACCGACCTGTCGGCCACGACGACGGCCGAGGGTGTCCCCACCGAGGCTTGCACCACGGCGCCGGTCACGTGCGACGTGGTCGACAACCCCGCCACGTTCCCGGCCGACTACACCGTCGCCGAGACACTGCCGGCCGCCAGCGGAGACGGGAGTTGGGCGGCCACCGCGTTCGACTGCAACGGTGTGTCCCAACCGGCGGGCGTCGCCCAGACCGTGGTGGTGACGTCCAACCTCGAGAGCCTGGAATGCACCTTCACCAACACCTTCACCCCGACCGGCAGTATCACGCTCACCAAGACGACCCTGGGCGGAGTGGGCACCACGGAGTTCGCGGTCACCCCGGTGGCGCCGGAGACCCCGGAGGGGGACACCGCCGACCCGGTCTACTCGGCGACCACCACAGCCGAGGGCACGGCGGTCATCGCCACGCAGGTCTCGGGTGACTACACCCTCGACTCGCTCGATCTGGGCCAGTACTCGGTGGTCGAGTCCGGCCCCGACGACACCGCCACGGGCACCTGGGCACCGCAGTCGATCACCTGCAACGGTGCCTCATCCGATCCCACGGACTCGGATGTCCTGGTCAGCCTCACCGCGGCCGATCCCCACGTGACCTGTGCGTTCACCAACGCGTTCACGACCAACCCCCCGCCGACCACCACGACCACGACGACCGGGCCCGTCACGACGACCACCGTCGGGCCGAATACCGAGGCCAATGACACGGGAGTCAACGGGTCGGGAGGCCGGACACTCGCCATGACCGGTGAGGACGTCCGGCTCCCGCTCGGCCTCGCCGGCCTCCTGGCCGTCGCCGGCGTCGTGCTCCTCGGGGTCGACCGTGCCCGTCGCCGCCGCACGGTGCCTGTGATCGTCGATCGACGCGACGACCACCCGCCGACCTGACCGGGCCTCCCCGCATGACCGGGCCCCCATCGGGCAGGTGGCCCGCCCAGGCGCCCGGGGCCGGGCCGAACGGAGCGGGAACGGCCCGACCGACGCACGAGCCGGCTCCACCGGCCCACTCCGGACTGGCCCGGGCCGGACGCTGGCTGCTGGTGGCCGCCGGCCTGGTGGTCCTGTTCGTCGCCTACCAGCTGTGGGGGACGGCCCTCGTCCACTGGCAGGGTCAGCGGGACCTCCGGTCCCGCTTCGACCATGCCCTCGCCCAGGCCCGTGCCGCCGACCACGGGGCCGGGCCACGTACCATCCCCTACCCGGCGGTGGGGGACCCGGTGGCGATCATCGTGATCCCGAGGATCGGCCTGGACCAGGTAGTGGTCGAGGGCGTCGCCGCCGCGCAGCTGGCCGTCGGCCCGGGTCACTACCCGGGCACCGCACTGCCCGGCCAGCCCGGCAACTCGGGCATCGCCGGCCACCGGACCACCCACGGCGCCCCCTTCAACGCCCTCGCGGACCTCGTCCCGGGCGACCCGGTGGTGCTGACCACGCTCCAGGGCACGTTCACCTACCGGGTCACGGGGTCCCTCGTGGTGGCCCCCGACGACGTCTCGGTTCTCGACGCCACCGTCTCGCCGCAGCTGACCTTGACCACCTGCAATCCGAAGTACAGCGCAGCGCAGCGCCTGGTGGTCGAGGCCCGACTCGTCACGCCACCGGCGCCGGCCACGCCCGCCCCGGAGGGCCGGAGTGGGCCGGGCGCCGTGGCGGGGGCGGATCCGCTCGACGCACCGGGCACCTGGCTCGTACTTGTCGCCTCTGTCCTTGGGCTGATCGTGCTCGCCCTGGTCGTGGGTCGCCTGCGTCGGCGTGCACCGTCGGGCGTGGAACGTCGCCCCGGCCGGGTCCGCACGACGGCGCGGTGGGCGGTGGTCGCCGCCGTCCCGGTGGGGCTCGTCCTCCTGTTCCTGGCCTTCGGTGCCCTCGACGCGCTGCTCCCGCAGAGCTTCTGACGGACACCTGACGTCCTCGTGGCGGGGTCGAGGGGCGTTCCCGGGTGTCCGGACACGGCTCCGGGAAGTCCGGTGCACGGATGGGCGGAGAGTAGGCTTGGCGCTCGGCGCACAGCCCGTGCGACCGTCATCCCCACACTCCGTGCCCATCCGAGGAGACTCTTCCTGATGCCGTTCGTCTTCGATTTCGACCACACCCACCGCAAGCCTCCGATGGAGATGAAGGACCTCCTCGGTGGCAAGGGTGCCAACCTGGCCGAGATGACGTCGGTACTGGGCCTGCCGGTGCCTCCCGGCTTCACCATCGCCACGACCGCCTGCCGTTCCTACATGGAGGATGGCTGGCCGGAGGGCCTGACCGCCGAGATCGCCCGGGCCAAGGGCCGCCTCGAGAAGACGATGGGCAAGCAGATCGGCGACGCCGACGACCCGCTCCTCGTGTCCGTCCGCTCGGGTGCGAAGTTCTCGATGCCCGGCATGATGGACACCGTCCTGAACCTCGGTCTCAACGACAAGTCGGTCGAGGGTTTGGCCCGCCAGACCGACGACGAGCGCTTCGCCTTCGACTCCTACCGCAGGTTCGTGGCCATGTACGGACGCATCGTGCTCGGCGTGCCCGGTGAGGAGTTCGACTCGCTGCTCGACGCGGCCAAGGAGCTCGCCGGGACGACCGACGACGCCGGGGTCCCGATCGAACTGCTGCGCTACCTGGTCGAGGCCTACCAACAGATCGTCGAGCGCCACACGGGCAAGCCGTTCCCCCAGGATCCCGACGAGCAGCTGCGCGGGGCCATCGAGGCCGTCTTCGCCTCGTGGAACGGTCCGCGTGCCATCGCCTACCGGACCCGTGAGCGGATCGCCCACGACCTGGGCACCGCCGTCAACGTCCAGGCCATGGTGTTCGGCAACCGCGACGACGAGTCGGGTACCGGCGTTGGCTTCACACGCGACCCGGCCACCGGAGCGGTGGGCGAGTACGGCGACTTCCTGATCAACGCCCAGGGGGAGGACGTGGTCGCCGGTATCCGCAACACCGAGCCGCTCGCGGCGCTGGCCGACGAGTTCCCGAAGATCCACAAGGAGCTGCTCGGGATATTCGCCCGTCTGGAGCGCCACTACCGCGACATGTGCGACACCGAGTTCACCATCGAGCAGGGCAAGCTCTGGATGCTCCAGACGCGCGTCGGCAAGCGGACCGGTCGGGCGGCGCTGCGCATGGCCGTCGACATGGTGTCCGAGCGTGCCATCAAGCTGACCCACGAGGAGGCGGTCGGCCGGATCACGGGCGAGCACCTCGAGCAGGTCCTCCACCCGCAGTTCGCCTCGGACGGCCACCAGACCCTCGTCACCGGCCTGGGCGCGTCGCCCGGCGCAGCCGTGGGCCGGGTCTACCTGACGGCGGACGACGCCCAGACCGCGGCCGAGCGGGGCGAGGCCGTGGTGCTCGTCCGCAGCGAGACGTCGCCCGAGGACGTCCACGGCATGCTGGCGTCCCAGGGCATCCTGACCGCCCGTGGCGGCCTGGTCAGCCACGCCGCCGTCGTCGCTCGAGGCTGGGGCAAGCCGGCCGTGGTCGGCGCCGAGGCCCTCCGCATCGGTACGCACTCGTTCCATGTGGGCGACACCGAGGTCTACGAGGGTGACTGGATCTCCGTCGACGGGACCAACGGCGTCGTCGTCCTCGGCCAGGTGCCGGTCTCCCAGGGCGAGACGCCGCCGGAGTTCGAGACGATCCTGGGCTGGGCCGACGAGATCCGGGCCGGGCACCTCGGGGTCCGGGCCAACGCGGACAACGGACCCGACGCCACCAACGCCCGCCATCACGGGGCGGAGGGGATCGGGCTGTGTCGGACGGAGCACATGTTCCTCGCCGAAGACCGCCTGCCCGTCGTCCGCCGGATGATCCTGGCGGACACCCCGGCCGAGGAGGAGCAGGCCCTCGAGGCCCTGCGCGTGGCCCAGAAGGCCGACTTCTACGAGATCCTGGAAGCGATGGACGGACTGCCCGTCACCATCCGTCTCCTCGACCCGCCGCTGCACGAGTTCCTGCCCGACACGATGGAGCTGGCCATCAAGGAGGCCACGGAGGGGCTGACCGAGGAGGAGACGCACCTCTTCGAGGCGGCCAAGCAGTGGCACGAGTTCAACCCGATGCTGGGCACGCGTGGCGTCCGCCTCGGCGTGATCAAGCCCGGGCTCTACGCCATGCAGGTCCGTGCCCTCATGGAGGCCGCCCTGGACCGGGTCGAGGGCGGTGGCCACCCGATCGTGGAGATCATGATCCCCCTGACCGTGTCGCGCGAGGAGATGGCCCTGGCCCGCACCTGGGTCGAGGCAGCGGTGGCGTCGACCCTCGAGCACTCCGGCAAGGGCTCCAAGGGCTCCAAGGGTTCGAAGGTGGCCGGCAATCTCGAGGTGCTGATCGGCACGATGATCGAGACGCCACGGGCCGCGCTGCGTGCCGGCGACATCGCCGAGGAGGCCGAGTTCTTCTCCTTCGGCACCAACGACCTCACGCAGATGACCTTCGGGTTCAGCCGCGACGACGTCGAGGGCCGGATGATGTCGGCCTATCTGGAGCAGGGCCTGCTCCAGCGGAACCCGTTCGAGGTCGTCGACCCCGACGGCGTCGGCGAGCTGGTCCGCATCGGCACGGAGCGGGGTCGGGCGACCCGGCCCAGCCTCAAGGTCGGCGTGTGCGGTGAGCACGGCGGTGACCCGGAGTCGATCGCCACGTTCGCCGCCGCGGGACTCGATTACGTCAGCTGCTCGCCCTTCCGGGTGCCGATCGCCCGGCTGGCGGCGGCCCAGGCGGTCCTTGCGGGCCACACGGCGGCTCGGGACAAGGTGACGGGCGCCAGCCGGTCCACAGCCAAGAAGGCTCCCGCCAGGAAGTCCGTCGCCACGAAGTCGACCGCCACGAAGGCGACCGCCACGAAGGCAACGGCTAAGAAGTCGACCGCCACGAAGGCACCGGCCAAGAAGGCCCTGGCCAAGAGGGCACCGGCCAAGAGGGCACCGGCCAAGAGGGCCAGCGCGGGCTGAGCCCGACGTCCACCGGTCGGGTCCGCGGTAGGGGCCGGGCCGGCGGGACGGGGGCGCGGCGGGACGCGGTACCGTCGTCACCATGGGCATCCCCGACGAGGACGTGGCCCGGGTCCGGGCGGCGACGGACATCGTCGCCCTGGTCGGGGAGCACGCGGCGCTGAAGCGGGTGGGTCAGCGCTGGGTCGGTCTGTGCCCGTTCCACAGTGAGAAGTCCCCGTCCTTCAGCGTGAACGCCGAGGCCGGCTTCTACTACTGCTTCGGCTGCCAGGCCAAGGGCGACGCCATCAGCTTCGTCCGCGCCATGGAACACCTGGACTTCGTCGACGCCGTGCGGCGGCTGGCGGACAAGGCCGGGATGACCATCCGTGAGGACGGCAACGCCGGTCGGGACAACCAGAGACGCAAGGTGTTCCTGGACGCCATGGAGCAGGCCACGGCGTGGTACCACGATCGGCTGCTGACCGGCCAGGATGCCGGACAGGCCCGTGACTACCTGCGCAGCCGTGGCTACGACGGCGAGGTCGTCCGGCGCTTCCGACTCGGCTGGGCACCTGACGGATGGGACACCCTGTGCACGGCCCTCAAACTGGGTGAGGACGTGGCGGTCGGAGCCGGACTCGGTTTCGTCAACCGGCGCGGCCGGCTCCAGGACGCCTTCCGATCCCGGGTGCTGTTCCCGATCTGCGACCCGTCGGGCAACCCCGTCGCCCTCGGGGGCCGCGTCCTGCCGGGCAGCACCGACCCCGCGAAGTACAAGAACTCCACCGAGACGCCCATCTACTCCAAGCGCCGGACCCTGTACGCACTGAACTGGGCCAAGCAGGACGTGATCGCCTCGGGCGAGGTCGTGGTGTGCGAGGGCTACACCGACGTGATCGGGTTCTTCGAGGCCGGCGTGCCCCGGGCCGTGGCCACGTGCGGCACGGCGCTGGCCGAGGAGCACGTGAAGCTGCTCAAGAACTTCGCCACCCGGATCGTGCTGGCGTTCGACGCCGACGGGGCGGGACAGTCGGCCGCCGGCCGCTTCTACGAGTGGGAGCGCAAGCTCGAGATCGACGTGGCGGTGGCGGCCCTCCCTCCGGGATCCGACCCCGCCGACCTGGCCCGGTCCGACCCGGACGCCCTCCGCCAGGCCGTCACCGGGGCCAAGCCCTTCCTCCAGTTCCGTCTGGAGCGGATCCTCGGAGCGGCCGACCTCACCACGCCGGAGGGCCGGGCCCGGGGCGCCGATCACGCACTGGCCGCCGTGGCCGAGCATCCCGACGACCTGGTCCGGGACCAGTACGTGATGCAGGTGGCCGAGCGTTGCCGGCTCGAGCCGACCGCACTGCGGGACCGCCTCGAGCGGATCAGGCGCGAGGGCCCGAGGACCCCGCCGCCGAAGGCCGATCGCACGCCGACCCGGCCGGAACCGCCGAGTGACGACCTCGACCCACGAGGCTACGACGGCTACGACGGACCTGACGACCCCGGGCCCGATCCGGAGTGGGACCCGTGGGAGGACGGGCCGGGCGCCGGTGGTGGCCCCCGGCGGTCGACGTCGACCGAGTTCCGGCCGGGACTCGAGGCGCTCCGGCTGGCCATCCACCGGCCGGGGGAGATGGGCGACCGGCTGGAGGAGGAGCTGTTCTCCGACCCGGTGCAGCGGGCCGCCTTCGTCGCTCTGGTGGACTCCGACGACCTGGGTGAGGCCATCGACGGGGCTTCCGGGCCCGTGCAGTCGCTCCTGGTCCGCCTGACGGTGGAGGAGCCGCGTTCGGAGCCCGACGAGGTGGTGGCCCAGCTCGTCCGTGACACGGTCCGACGGGAGCTGCCCGTGCTGACCGTCGAGGCCCGTACGTCCCCGGCCGCCATGGAGGAGGCCGCTGCGGTGGCCCGTTGGCTCCAGGACCTGGACCGACACGACACCTCGGCAGAGGCGTCCCGCGGGTTGGTAGCGTGGCTTCTCGTGAGGGCACAGCGGAACGGGTCCAGGCAGGTCACGTGACGGCCAAGAAGGTCGTCCCGCTGTATCCCGGCACCCTCGCCGAGGATCCCGGTGGACGGCTGTCGGTCGAGAGCATGGGGTCGTCGGGCATGAGTCCTGCCGACGGGCCAGCGGCCGAGTCGACCGCGGTGGCGGACGGCGGACTCGACATCGAGATCGACATCGACGTGGATGTCGAGGTGGTCATGGTCGCCGACGAGCCGGTGGCCGTCCTCGAGACACTGCCCCAGGCCGAGTTCGATGCACTGATCGCCAAGGGTCATATGGCCGGGGGTCTGACCCAGGACGACGTGGTGGCGGTGCTGCGCTCGGTGGAGCTGAGCGCCGACCTCATCGCCGGTGTGGTGGAGCGCATCCGTGAGGCGGGTATCGAGTTCACCTACGACACCGGTGAGACGACGATCGTCCCCATGGCCCCCGTCGATGTGCCCGGGGCCCCACCGCACCTGGTGGCAGTGACAACCGTGCCACCGGCACCCACCGTCCCGACGTCCACCCCGGCGACCAAGGCCGCGCCCAAGCGGACCCGGGCGCCCCGGGCGGCATCGACTGCGTCCGAGCCCGATAGCTTCCGGGGTTCCGCCGCCGATCCGGTCCACATGTACCTGAAGGAGATCGGCAAGGTGAAGCTGCTCGACGCCGCCCTGGAGGTGGAGCTGGCCGAGCGCATCCTGGCCGGCACGGAGGCCGAGGCCCGGCTGGCCGCTGACGAGATCGTGTCCGGCCGCACCGGGGCCGAGCAGCGTGCGGACCAGCGGCTGGTCCGCCAGGGCCACGAGGCGAAGGAGGCGCTCATCGAGGCCAACCTGCGCCTCGTCGTGTCGATCGCCAAGCGCTACCGCAACCGCGGCCTCGCCTTCCTCGACCTGATCCAGGAAGGCAACCTCGGCCTCATGCGGGCGGTCGAGAAGTTCGACCACACCAAGGGCTTCAAGTTCTCGACCTATGCCACGTGGTGGATCCGCCAGGCGATCACGCGGGCAATCGCCGACCAGGCCCGCACGATCCGCATCCCGGTCCACATGGTCGAGACCATCCACAAGGTGGTGTGGGCCCAGCGCCAGTTCCACCAGGAGACCGGTCGGGAGCCGACCACCGAAGAGCTGGCCGCCCTGGTCGACATGACGCCGGAGCGGGTGCGCGAGATCCTGCGCATCAATCAGGACACGATCTCCCTCGAGCAGCCGATCGGCGACGAGGAGGACTTCAGCCTGTCCGACATCATCGAGGACCGTGAGGCGGTCGTGCCGGGTGACGCCGCCACACGGCTGATGCTCGACTCGGCGCTGCGCGATGCACTGGGCCACCTCACACTGCGCGAGCAGGACGTCGTCCGTCTCCGCTTCGGGCTGGAGGACGGCAAGATCCGCACCCTCGAGGAGGTCGGGAAGGCCTTCGGCGTGACCCGGGAGCGGATCCGCCAGATCGAGGCGAAGACCTTGGCCAAGCTGCGCCGGCCCGAATCGGCCCAGCTGCTGCGCGACTACCTCGAAGAGGCGTAGACCGCGCCACCGGTCCTGTCCCGCCGGGCCGCCACACCCCTCGGGTCATCGTCGCCGTCGACCACCACCTCGACGCTCCCGTAGCCGGCCGCCTGCAGGAGCCCGGTCAGCGGCCCGATCTGGTCACTGCCGACCTCGAGGAGCAACCAGCCGCCAGGTCGGACCCATCGGGCACTGCGGGTCACCAGCTCACCCACCAGCGCCAACCCGTCGCCACCCCCGTCGAGCGCGTGGAGGGGCTCGAAGGCCACCACGTCGCGTGGGAGCAGGTGGAGTGCGCCCGTCGGCACGTAGGGAAGGACGGCGCAGAGGACGTCCACCGTCCCGGCAAGGGTGCCCGGTAGCGGGTCGTCCAGGCGGCCCTCGTGCACGTCCACGCCGTTGCGACGGGCACAGGCGACGGCCACCGGATCGACCTCGGTGGCGAGCACGCGAGCGCCCGGCCGTCGGTGCGCGATCACGGCCGCCAGTGCCCCGGACCCGGTGGCGACGTCCACCGCGGTACCTCGCGGGGGGAGCAGGTCGGCCGCCCGGCGGGCCAAGGCCTCGGACTGCCACCGGGGGACGTAGACCCCGGGATCGACGGCGATGTCGAGGTCGCAGAAACGGGTCGACCCGACGAGCCACGCCAACGGCTCCCCCGACACCCGACGGGCCACCAGTGCGTCCAGGGCGTCGTGGTCCGGTGCGGCCGCCACCAGTTCGGCCGCCTCTTCGTCGGCTGCGACGCAGCCAGCCGCGGCCAGCAGCCGGGTGACGGCGGTCCGGGTGACGGCGGCCCGGTTGACCGGAGTGGGGTCACCGGGACCCACCTGGGCACCGACTCCCGCCCGATCGCCCGGGATGGGGCCCCGGGCTGGACCGATGGGTGACCGGGGCAGGGTCAGACGGCCAGGGAGCTGTGCTCGTTGATGGCGGTGGCGAGGTCGCCGGCCATCTCGATCACCAGGGCATCGGCCGCTTCTTCGCCATCCCGCCAGCCGCCGAGCACGCCGAGCGCATCACGGAGCCGGACGGTGCTGAGCACGACGACCGCCCTGCCCTTCGCCACCCAACCGGACCGAGACCTGCGACCCCTGGGTCGGACGGTCACGCCCTCGGGGGTGACCACCCCGAGCCTGGTGCGGCGTGACCTCGCGACTCCGAGGACGAACCCGACGACGAGAGCGGCTGCGGCAGCGATGCGGAGCTTCACGCCGCCATTGTGGCGCGGTTCTGCCCGCCGTGCACCTGCGATCCGGTGTGGGGTTGGTGACCGGCTAATCTCCTCTGGCACACCGGGGCCGTTCCGAGGTCCGACCCGGGTGTGGCACGCCAGTTTCCGGGGTAGCTCAATCGGCAGAGCATCTGACTGTTAATCAGAGGGTTGTGAGTTCGAGTCTCACCCCCGGAGCCAGCGGTGGGGGCGTGCGGTCCCCACCGGGCACCCACTCCCCACTCCCTCCGCACCGTCGGGGCCTCCGGGCACGACGAAGCCGCCACGAGGTTGCTGATGCCGACATCCGACCGCTGCCCCTCCTGCGGCCACCCCGGAAACCACCGGGGTGGTGGTGACAGCCGTTTCTGTGAGGACTGCGACCACTGCTGGGCCGAACGACAGCGTCACGAGCGGCCACCCCACCACAATTGAGCCCGACCCGCGGCGAGCTGGTCAGTCGGGCGGAGGACCCGTGGACGGGGGCGTCGTGGTGACGCCACGCGTGGCGTTCGCCACCGCTCCGGCCGAGTACCTGGGGTCCGACGACACCGACCGTCCCCTGCACGAGGCAGCGGCCGGGGCAGCTGGCTACCGCCTCGAGCACGTCGTGTGGTCGGATCCCGGCGTCGCGTGGGACCGGTTCGATCTGGTGGTCGTGCGCTCCACCTGGGACTACCTGGCCCACCTCGAGGAGTATCTGGCCTGGCTGGCGAGGCTCGACGAACTCGGGACCCTGTACAACCCCGGCCGGGTCATCACCTGGAACCTGGACAAGCGGTATCTGCTCGACCTGTCCGCCGCCGGGGTCCCGATCATTCCGACCCGGGTGTGCGAGGACGGAGCCGAAGTGGTCGGAGCGCTGGCGGACGTGCCGGGTGAGGTCGTGGTCAAACCGGTGGTGTCAGCCGGCAGCAGGCTCACGGGTCGCTTCGCCGCCGGGGATCCGGCGGCGCCAGCACTGTCGGAACAGATCCTGGCCGGAGGGACCGCCGTGATGGTCCAGCCGGCCGTCGCCTCCGTGGCGGTCGCAGGCGAAGTCAGCACGCTGGTGTTCGGAGGCACGGTGTCCCACACGGTGCGCAAGGCTCCGATCCTGGCACTCGGCGGGGGTCTGGTCGGAGGCTTCTACCGGGAGCGCCTCGCCTCGGAGCTGCTCACCCCGGGACGTCGGGCCGTGGTCGACGCTGCAACCACTGGCGTCGGTCATCTGGTCGCCGACCGGTTCGATGTGGAGGGGCCGCTGCTCTATGCACGGGTCGACGTCGTCACGCTGGACGACGGCACCGACGTGGTCCTCGAGGTGGAACTGGCCGAACCGGCCTTCTTCCTCGAGTTCGACCCCGGCGCAGCTGGACGTTTCGCCACCGAGGTGGCCCGGCGGGTCGGGTCCGGGGCCGCCTGAAGACCGACGGGATCGTCGCCGGGACGATGCGGGTGGGCGTTCGCCCGGGGTCCTCCGGTTCCCGGGTGGATTCCCTGCGGCAAGGTACGCTGCCAGCCCGAGGGGCCCGGCAACCGTGGCGTGGGCGACCGCACTCCCCGGGGCAGTAGCTCAGTGGTCAGAGCACGGGACTCATAATCCCTTGGTCGTGGGTTCGATCCCCACCTGCCCCACCGAATCCACCTCACCGGGTCTGTGAGACGGCCGGTGGCGAGGGCCGAGCCGTCCCGACACGGGCTCCGGTCCAGGTCGTCTATACGCCCCCGTCGTCGGGTGCGGGACCCGGCGGAAGCTCGATGGGAGTCGACCCGTCGGACCCGGGCGACCCGTGGCCGAGCGCAGTGTCTCGATTCGCGCGCTGCTCGATCGCTCGGTGCTGCGGTTCGGCCGGGGGCGCCTGCGGCGGCGGTGTCGGCCAGCTCTGCTGAGGCTGGCCCTGCTGCGGCTCGCCCTGCGATGGGTAGCCCTGCTGCGGGTAGCCCTCCGGCGGGTAGGGCTGCTGCGGGTAGGGCTGCGATGGGTAGCCCTGCTGCGGGTAGCCCTCCTGCGGGTAGGGCTGCTGAGCAGGCGCGGAGTAGGCGCCCGGAGGTGGGTTCACCGGCGGGTAGGCCGACGGTTGCCCCGGCTGGGCCTGGGGTGGGTAGCCCTGCGGCGGATACGGCTGCGACGGATAGCCCTGCGGCGGATAGCCCGGTGGGGTCTGGGGGTAGACCTGCTGCTCGGGAGTGCCCGGTCCGGGCGGCGGCTGTGCCGGCCACGCCTGGTGCGGGTAGCCCCCGTCAACCGGCGACCCGGACCCGGGCGGCGGATACGCGGGAGGAGCCCCGTAGGCGGGCGGCTGGGAGGAGGGCCAGGCGGCGACGGGGCTGCCCGGTGCGCCCACGACTGCGCCGGCACCCACCAGGGCGCCGGGATCGTGCAGCCCGAGCGGTGCGTAGGACGAGGTCCCGGCTCCGGCCGACTCGTCGAGCTCCGGCGTCGTGTCGTCGCCGTCCCGCTTGGGCTTGCGGAGCACCCAGACGAGGCCGATGCCAGCCACGACCAGGGAGATCACCAGGATGGCGAGCGAAGCCAGGCCCCGTCGGTCAGCGAGCGCCTGACACTGCTGGATGAACGTCTGCCACTGGTGGTGGGCGGTCGCGTTCGACTTGACCGGCTCGGGCCCGGCGCCGATCGATCCAGGCTTGGCCAGCGCCTCGGCGGCTGTCTCCGAGCCGGTGCTCGGTCCGCACGTCCCGCCGATCGCCGGGGTCGGCAACGCGGTCAGCATGCCGGCGGCCGCATAGGCGACACCGAAGCAGCCGATGAAGGTGAAGAGCAGGATGAGGAGGATGCGAACCGGGGACTGCTTCATCAGGATTCCTTTCGAGACTCCGCGATCGTAGTCAGCGGAGCGGTGTGAACGGCCGCGGCCGGCCCGCCCACGTGCCGGTGTCGCAGGGTGCGGGCCGCGTGGGGGGAGCGGGCTATCGTCGGTCCCCGCAGGCCCGGGTGCCGTCCCACCCTGCAGGCCGCCGTTTCGACGACAGGAGAACCATGGACATCGAGGAGTTCTACAGTGCTGACGAGCGGCGCCGGCGGTCGGCCGAGGTCGAGTTCGGCAACAACTGGTTCGACGTCAAGGGCAGCCGGTACGAGGTGAGTTGGATCGAGGACACCGGTGAGCTGTACGCCATGCTCGAGCTCGTCCCCGAGGCGGACAGCTGGACGCCCTTCGGCGACATCGAGGTCGAAGAGGTCAAGGTCGACTCCCTCCTGGTCACGGTGCTCGCCGTCGTCCAGAGCCGCGACGAGATCGAAGCACTGCTCGAGGGCTGGGCCGACCAGATGCTCAAGCCCGACGGCGTCCACTGGGTCGCCGAGCGGCTGGCCGCGGCCGGACTGTCCCGCCCCACCCTCGACTGAGCGGGGATCGGGTATGGACGTGGTGGTCGACCTGTCCGGTGGGCACGTCGTCCTGGAGTCATGGGACCAGCTGGCGTCATTGTCCGTGGTGGTGGTCGGGGGCCCAGCGGGCGGCCCCGACGTCGCCGCCGAGACGGACCTGACCGACACGCTGGCGGGGGCCGGCGTGGGCCGGGTGGACGGTGCGGGCGACGCCCTCCTGCCTCAGGACGTGCTGGAGCGGCTGGCCAGCGCCCAGGCGTCGGCCGAGGGTCGGGACCTCGACCCGGCGTGGCATGAGGCGTTCGCCGGGATGGTCGCGCATGCGGCGGACAAGAGTTGGATCGATGACGATGGTGCCATCCGGGCCCATGTCGAGTGGAGGGATGCCTGATGCGGTTCTCGTACGCGGAGTCGATGGTCGACCCGACCTTCTATCTACCTCTGGCCAAGGCCGCCGAGGAGGCGGGCTACGACTCCATGGTCGTCCCCGACAGCCTCTGCTACCCCGAGGTGTCGGACTCGACCTACCCCTTCAACCCCGACGGATCCCGCGAGTTCCTCGACGGCAAGCCGTTCCTCGAGCCGTTCTCGTTGATCCCGGCCATGGGTGCGGTGACCGAGCGGATCCGATTCGTCACGTTCGTGTTGAAGCTCCCGATGCGCCATCCGCTGATCGTGGCCAAGCAGGCCACCTCGGTGGCCGTGCTGACCGACAACCGGTTGTCGCTCGGCGTCGGGGCCAGCCCCTGGCCTGAGGACTACGAGCTGGTCGGCGTGCCCTGGGAGGGCCGTGGCCGACGCATGGACGAGGCGATCGACGTGGTCCGGGGACTGTCCACCGGCGACTACTTCGACTTCCACGGCGAGTGCTACGACATCCAGTCGGTCAAGCTCAGTCCGGTGCCGACGAAGCCGTTGCCCATCCTGGTGGGTGGCCACGCCACTCCGGCACTACGCCGGGCGGCACGGTCCGACGGCTGGTTGCACGGCGGCGGCGACCCGGCGGACCTGCCCGGTCTACTCGCCAAGCTGCGCCAGCTGCGCGAGGAGGAGGGCACCGCCGACAAGCCGTTCGAGGTCCATGTCATCTCGGTCGACGCCTTCACCGTCGACGGCATCCACCGCCTCGAGGAGGAAGGCGTCACCGACGTCATCGTCGGCTTCCGGTGGCCCTATGAGGTCGGTCCGGACACCGAGCCCCTGCAGGCGAAGCTCGACAACCTCCGTCGGTTCGCCGACACGGTGATGGCCCAGGTGGAGCGATGACGGCGGCAGAGTCCGCGTCCCCGGCACTCACCGCCCGGGACCTCGGGCAGCGGTCGATGGCGGCCGTCGAGGCCGGCGACCGCGCCGCCTGGCTGGCGCTCTTCAGCGACGATGCCGTCGTTGAGGACCCCGTCGGGCCGTCGATGTTCGATCCCGAGGGGACCGGCCATCGTGGGCCGGAGGCCATCGCCGCGTTCTACGACAACGTGATCGGGGTGAACGAGTCGATTCGCTTCACCATCCGCCAGTCCTTCCTGTGCGGCGACGAGGTGGCGAACGTGGGGACGATCCGGATCAACTTCGCCGGTGGGGGCGCGGTCGAGGTCGACGGTGTCTACTGCTACCGGACGGCCGCCGACGGCAAGCTGGCTGGCCTCCGGGCGTTCTGGGAGGCCGACCAGATCCGCAGCGTCGAGTAGACGCCGCACCGGACTGCACATTCGCACCGGACTGCACATTCGCGTCGGGCCGGGGGCCAGTCCCGGCCGCCACAGCCACAGCCACAGCCACGGCTGCCGCCACCGCGTCGGCCGTGCCGGTGGGCGATCCGCAATGCGTCAGCGGGTCGGCGCGTCACGCACCGACATGGGTGCTTCCCAGTCGGGCATGGCCATGACCATCTGGATGTCGGAGATGTGTCGCTCGAGGAACGCGCCTTCGCAGTAGCAGAGGTAGAAGTGCCAGAGCCGTTGGAACCGGGTGTCGAGGCCGAGCGCGGTCACCTCGTCGGCGCGGGCCACGACGTTGGCGTCCCAGCGGCGCAGGGTCTCGGCGTAGTGGCGACCGATGTCCTCGACGTCCACCACCGTCAGCGGGGTGGACCGCCGCAATGAGCGGCTGATCGCTTCGATCGACGGCAGGCAGCCTCCCGGGAAGATGTACTCCCGCACGAAGTCGGTGCCGTTCTTCGCCCGCTCGAAACTCCGGTCCTCCACGGTGATCGCCTGCAACGCCATGAGGCCCCGGTCGTGGAGGAGCCCGGCGCACGTGGCGAAGAAGGTGTCGTGCTGACGCCAGTCGACGGCCTCGATCATCTCGAGGGAGACGAGCTTGTCATAGGTGCCGTCGAGGTCCCGGTAGTCGCTGTTGCGGACGGACACCAGGTCGGCCAGGCCCTCTTCGACCACACGCTTCGATGCGTAGCGGTACTGCGCGTCCGAGATGGTCGTCGTCGTCACCTGGCAGCCGTAGTTCGCCGCCGCGTGGCAGGCGAATCCGCCCCATCCCGTCCCGATCTCCACCACGTGGTCGGTGGGTCCGAGGCCGAGTTTGGTGCAGATGCGGTCGAGCTTGGCCCGTTGGGCGTCGGCGAGGTCGTCGTCCGGGTGGGCGAACATGGCCGAGGAGTACATCATGGTCTCGTCCAGCATCAGCTCGAAGAACTCGTTCGACACGTCGTAGTGCGCCTGGATGTTGTTGCGGTCGATGTGCTTGGACGGGGGCCGGAGGCGGCGCAACCAGTCCGTGGAAGTGCCGACGGCCTGACCCACCCGGTCCTGCACGGCGGTGACGGGGCGTAGGCCACGACTGAGGACGCGGGTCAGTGTGGCGAGGTCGTCGCAGTCCCACATGCCGTCCGCGTAGTCCCGACCGAGCCCGACCGAGCCCTGGCGGAGCGTGTCCCAGTAGACGACTGGGTCGTGCACGACCATCTCCACCTCGGGGCCGCCGTCGCCGAACCGGTGGGTGCCGGATCCGTCGACCACGACGAGCGTGCCGCCCCGGAGGTGGGACGCCATGAGCTGGAGGAACCGCGTGGCCAGTGGGGTCCCGGCCCGGGCACCCATCCATCCCATCGGGAGTTCCGCCATGCCTAGCGCTCCTGTCCGTCGATCGGGGCGACGACCGCAATGTTCGACCGGTCGGGGTGTGGATGGAAGGGTACGCCTTTGCGCCTCAGCGCGAGCGCCTGCCGGTAGATGCCGAGGGAGACCCGGAGGGTCATCAACGGGAAGCGCCACAGCAGCCGGCCCTGGGTCCGGCGACCGGCCGGCTCCCGGGTCAGTGCCATCGACGCGGCGAACACGAGCTCGCCGCCGTCGTAGTCGTCCACGGCCAGTGCGATCCGACGGCCCGGTTCGCCGATGGTGAAGCGATGGGTCAGGTCCATCGGCAAAAACGGGGAGACGTGCATTCCTTTGGCCGCCCGGTGTACGCCGGTGCCGGGCAGTACGTAGGCCGTGCGCTCGTGCCATGGGGTGTTGGTGACCTCGACCACCACGGTCTCCACCTCGCGGTGCGCGGGGTCCCAGCAGTAGTAGACGGTGATCGGGTTGAAGAGCCAGCCCCAGGTCCGCAGTTGGGTGAGCACGCCGATCGGCCCGCAGGGACGGACACCCGTGCGGTCCTCGACCAGGTCCCGGACGGCGATGTCCAGTGGCACGGCCGTATCACCGAGGTAGTCGGCCCGCCGGAAGCTGATCGCGTTGTGACCCTCCTCGCTCCACAGCGGATGGAGCGCGCACACCTCGGCGACCTCGGACAGCTCCAGGTAGACCATGGCGATCGTGTAGGTGAACCGGTGCTCGACCGGCGTGTGGCGGTGGTGGACGACCCGACCGGAGTAGACGGCGCTGCGCAGCTCCCGGTCCGCACCGACGGTGTCGGCTGCGGGTACGTCGGACGAGGCGGGGGCCGGGGCGGGAGCGGGTACGGCGCTCACAGGTCCTCGTCCGCCAGGCGGCGACACACCACGCGGGCGCTCTGGACGCCGTCCTCGTGGAAGCCGTAACCCCAGTAGGCGCCGCAGAACCACGTGCGCTGTACGCCGTTCAGTTCCTCCTGGCGCCGCTGGGCGGTGATGGCGGCGGCGTCGTAGACGGGGTGGGCGTAGTCGAAGGTCCGGAGCACCGAGGCCGGGTCGATGGCATCGTCGCGGTTGAGCGTGATCAGCAGCTCGTCGCGGGACTCGACACCCTGCAGGGCGCGCAGCCGGTAGGTGAGCGTCGCCTCGGTCGGCTCGTCGGGGAGGCGGTGGTAATTCCAGCTCGCCCATGCCTTCGTGTTGGCCGGCAGGAGCGAGACGTCCGTGTGCAGCGTGGCCCGGTTGGATTGGTAGCGGATGGCGCCGAGCACGTCCCGCTCCAGGCGGCTCGGGTCCGACAGGAGCTCGAGGGCCTGATCACTGTGGGTCGCCACCACGAGGTGGTCGAACCGCTCGGGGCCCCGCGGGGTGTGGATCTCCACACCGTCGTCGTACCGGGTGATCTTGGTGACCGGCTCCTCGAGGCGGACCGATCGTCCGAGGGGCGCCAGGATGGCGTCGACGTAGTGCTTCGAGCCGCCCACCACGGTGCGCCAGTGGGGTTGGTTGCCGTACTCGAGGAGCCCGTGATTGGCGAAGAACCGGGCGAAGGTCACGGCGGGCATGTCGAGGAAGGTGGAGGGGTCGGCCGACCAGATCGACGACCCCATCGGGATCAGGTACCAGTTGAGGAACCGTGGGGACCAGTTCCCCCGCTCGAGCAGGTCACCGAGCGAGATGCTGGCGTCCTGGGGTCCGTCGAGCAGCTCCCGGGCCATGCGGTTGAACCGGACGATGTCCGCCAGCATCCGCAGGAAGGCCGGACGGACCAGATTGCGGCGCTGGGCGAAGACCGTGTCGAACGACGACCCTTTCCACTCCAGGCCGCTGACCTCGTCGGTGACGCTGAAGCTCATGTCACTGGGCTTCGTGGCGACGCCGAGGTCGTCGAAGAGTCTCATCAGCCCGGGGTAATTCCGCTCGTTGTAGACGAGGAACCCGGTGTCGACATCGAACGAGCCGTCGGGTAGGTCCACGGTGACGGTGTGGGCGTGTCCGCCGGGTCTGCCGTCCGCCTCGAACACCGTCACGTCGTGCCGCCGGGACAGGAGATGGGCGCAGACCAGCCCGGACACCCCGGTGCCCACGATCGCGATTCTCATGTGTCCGGTCCACTCCCTGGTCGTGCTCGTCGTTGCCAATGGGTATTCGGACCGGCGGCGTTTCGGGATGACGTCGATCGGAATGCCCTGGTAGATCACTATATTTGACAGTACTCACCCGCCGTTCGGCGCAGCTGAACACGAACGGACCACGGGAACGCACGAACCACGAGCACGAGGGAAGGACCCACCATGGCCCGCTACCAGGGAACCGTGATCTCTGTCCGCACCGCGGACGAGACCTTCGACTACATGGCTGACTTCACCAACGCCGCCGAGTGGGACCCGGGCACGGCCGACGCCGAGCGACTGGACGACGGTCCCGTGGGACTGGGCAGCACGTTCCGCCTCGGGGTCCGGGTCGGTTCCCGTGTGGTGCCCCTCGACTACCGGATCGTCACCTACGATCGGCCCCGGAAGGTCGTGCTCCTCGGGGAGTCGGACGCCATCCGCTCCGAGGACGCCGTGACGGTCACCCCGGCGGCCGACGGTGGTTCGATACTCACCTACGAGGCCGACCTCCGACTGAAGGGACGTTTCGCACCGGCCAACGCCCTGCTCCCGCTCGCGTTCGACCGTATCGGCGACAAGGGGGTGGAAGGGTTGCGCCAGGTACTCGGCGGCCCACCCGTCCCCACCGAGCGTCCCCAGGCCGGGCCATTCGTGGCCGGCACGGTCGACCAGGTGCTCGAGGCCACCGTCGTCGGGAGCTTCTCCTCGATCGGCCCGGCCCTGCGCAGCCGCACGGCGGGCTGGACGCCGCCACCACCGCTGGCCGGCAAGACCGTCCTGGTCACCGGAGCCACGTCCGGCCTCGGGCTCGCCTCTGCCTGCGGCGTGGCCCGCCTCGGTGCCCGGGTCGTCCTGACCGCTCGGGGCCACGACCGGGCCGAGCGGGCCGTCGACGCGGTCCGCAAGGCGGCGCCGACCGCCGACGTCTCCTACCTGTTGGCGGACATGGGCGAGTTCGACCAGGTCCGCGGGCTGGCCGAGGAGTTTCTCGCCGGACACGATCGACTCGACGTCCTGATCCATAATGCGGGGGCACTGGCCAAGGACCGGAGGGAGTCGAGTTCGGGCACGGAGCTCACCGTGGCATCCCAGGTGGCCGGGCCCTTCCTGCTCACGGGGCTGCTCCTGCCGGCCCTGGAGGCCGCGGCCCCGTCCCGTGTCATCCAGGTGTCGTCGGGCGGGATGTACACCCAGAAGTTCGACCTGGCCTCATTGGAGATGTCGCCCGAGGTCTACGACGGCACCGTCGCCTACGCGCGGGCCAAGCGGGCCCAGTTGGTGCTGATGCACGAGTGGGTGCGACGGATGGAGGGCACCGGCGTGTCCTTCCAGGCCATGCATCCTGGCTGGGCGGCCACGCCGGGCATCCGTGACAGCCTGCCCGGCTTCGCCAAGGTCATGGGCCCCCTGTTGCGGACTCCCGACCAGGGGGCGGACACCGCCGTCTGGCTGGCCTCGGCACCGGCCGGGGTCGAGACGACCGGCGGCTTCTGGCTCGACCGGCGACCGAGGTGGGAGCACAAGGTCCCGTGGACGCGCCTGTCCGAGGAGGACTTCGACGACGCCGGCGCGGCGCTGTGGGCATGGTGCGCCGCCCGCACCGGCTGGCAAGGGCCGACCCGGCCGGTGTGAGCCACCGGTCCTGGAGCGCGCTCGGACGCACCCGCCCGGGCGCCCGATCCTGAACGCGGACGGGAACCGAATCAGCTGGTGAAGCCGTACCTCCGGTGCGGCCCCATGGCGGCGAACTCGAACATGCCGTAGCCGACCTGGTCGCCACAGGTGAACCTGGCGGCGTACTCGGTCAGGCCCCAGGCCGTGTAGTTCGGGTCGGGGGCGACGATCTGACCCTGGGTGACGAGGTCGCCCTGGTACATGCCGTGCTTCCAGTCGGGCTCCAGGCCGTAGCCGGAGCCGAGCAGCAGTGGGAACGCGAGCAGGGGCTCCACCTCGACCACGGCGGTCAGCTCGCCACGGGGGCCGTAGTAGGAGAGGGTGGCGTCGGTGACGGTGCGGGTGCCCTCCACGAAACGGACGTCGTGTTCGGGTCGGCCTAGCCAGGTGACCTCGTCGCCGGAGCCCAGCACCGGGATGCGGTGGGCGTCCTGCATGATGCGCTCGCCGGAGGGACGTTCCTGGACGATCGTGATCATGGCGTGGTCCTCGAACCGCACGGGTGCGTAGATCCAGAAGAAGCCCGACTCGGTGTCGGTCACCCGGATGCCTGGCGGCTCGGCCTCGCCCACCGGGCGGATGCCCCACGAGCGGTCACGCGATCCCCACCACTTGTCCGGCGTGAGCTGGACCTCGCGGTCGCCCACCTTGAGGGTGCCTGTCCACCCGCCCACCTGGGCGAATCGGGTGGAGTCGAAGATGACCCGGGAGAACTGACGGTCGAAGTGGCGCGACTCCAGGTGTGCTTCGCAGAAACCGTCGTAGACGGCATCGAGCTCGATGCCCCACTCGTTCGGCTCCAGAATGACCCGGAGCTGCTCGAGCCCCTTCACCACCTCGATACGGATCGGGCCGACCGAGGCGTCCATGCGGTCGGTGCCCAGGGTCTTGGACGACCGCACGACTCGGTGGTCGTCGCCCCACTTCACCGACACGAAGGCGTCAGCCACGCCCAGGTTCGGGTACTGGCCCACGCCGATGACGCAGAACAGCTCCTCCTCGGTCCCGTGGACCTCGCCCGTGCCGTGGATGTTGAAGTAGTACCGGTCGTAGAAGTTCCGGTCCGAGGTGCCGACGTTGCGCATCGGCTCACTGATCTGGTGGACCGGGTAGTCGTCGAGGGGGGAGAGCACGTCGGACTCCACTTCTCCGGGCAACGCCGGTTGTCGGTACCCGCGACGAGGGCGGGCTGGTCGGGCCGAGCGTAACCGCACCGACATGCCGGGGGCGGATCCGGGCGGGCGGTTGGGCAGGGTGCGGGCTACGATGAGGGCAGGCTGAACCGGCGTCCCGTGCGGACGGGGACCGGCCGGGCAGCACCGCAGCACGCGCACCACGTCGACCATCCGAGTGCAGGGACCCTGCACCGTCGCCATCCTGGGAGGGACCATGAAGTCGTACGATCACCTGTTCATCGGAGGCGAGTGGGTCGCACCGTCGTCCGACTCGGTCTTCGAAGTGCATTCCCCGTCGACGGGCGAGCTGGTGGGCCGCACGCCCGAGGCCATGCAGGCCGACATCGACAAGGCCGTCGCCGCCGCCCGCGAGGCCGTGGACCACGGGCCCTGGCCCCACATGACGCCGGTGGAGCGCGCCGCCGTGCTGAGCCGGGCGGCCGAGGCCGTGCGCAACCAGATGCAGGACATGTCCGAGCTCATCTCGAACGAGATGGGCTCACCTGTCTCCTGGGGCCTGCTGGCCCAGGTGCTCGCCCCCACCATGATCCTCGACTACTACGCCGGGCTGGGCTCGACGTTCGCCTTCGACACGGTGAAGGACGGCCTGCTCGGCCCGGTCCTCGTCTCCAAGGAGCCGATCGGCGTCGTGGCCGCCATCACCCCGTGGAACGTGCCGTTCTTCCTGGCCGCCGCCAAGCTCGCGCCCGCCCTCCTGTCAGGCAGCACCGTGGTGTTCAAGCCCGCCCCCGAGACGCCGCTCGACGCCAACGTGTTCGCCGAGATCCTGGCCGACGCCGGTCTGCCCAAGGGCGTGCTGAGCGTGGTGCCCGCCGGCCGTGAGGTGGGCGAGTACCTGGTCAACCACCCGGGTGTGAACAAAGTCTCCTTCACCGGCTCGACGGCCGCCGGTAAGAAGATCGGCGCAGCCTGCGGAGCCAACCTGAAGCGGTGCAGCCTCGAGTTGGGCGGCAAGTCCGCAGCGATCCTGCTCGACGACGTCAACCTGGACGAGTCGCTGGCGCTGATGCTCCCCAACGCCATCATGAACAACGGCGAGGCCTGCATCTCCCTCACCCGCATCCTGGCTCCCCGGGACCGGTACACCGAGGTGACCGAGGCACTGGTCGAGCTGGTGCGGGCCATGAAGGTCGGCGACGCCCTGGACCCGACCACCGAGGTGGGCCCACTGGTCGCCGAGCGTCAGCGTGACCGGGTCGAGAGCTACATCCGCATCGGCCAGGAGGAGGGCGCCAAGGTCGCCGTCGGCGGTGGCCGGCCCGCCGGGCTCGACGCCGGGTGGTTCGTGGAGCCCACGGTCTTCGTGGACGTGGACAACTCGATGCGCATCGCCCAGGAGGAGATCTTCGGCCCCGTGCTGTCGGTCATCCCCTACGACGACGACGCCGACGCCGTGCAGATCGCCAACGACTCGGACTACGGGCTCTGCGGCGGCGTGTTCACGGCCGACAACGACCGTGGTCTCGGGATCGCCCGCCAGGTACGTACCGGCACCTACATGGTCAACTCGTCCATCCCGATCGACTTCTCGTCTCCCTTCGGCGGCTACAAGGACTCCGGGGTCGGCCGGGAGTTCGGTGAGGACGGCCTCGAGCTCTTCCTCGAGAAGAAGACCATCAACCTGCCGGCGGGATGGACCCCGTCGATCTGACCACGTCCGCGTGACGCGGTCGATCGTTCGGCCGACCGGGGCGGTTTCCCGGTCGGGTGGACCGTCCGACAGTTCGAGCCTGCTGTCACGGGGCGCCCCTCGGGACGCCCCGTGGTCGCGCCGGTGCGCTCGGTGGGCACGTCCGGACCACTCCCGCCGCGCGGTCGGCGGAGGGTGTCCCGGCGGCTCCGAGTCTGCGATCATTGGGCGGTGATGAGCCGCATGACCCGATGCCCCGGGGCACCGTCCCGGTACACCGGGGAGCACGGCCGATGACCGACGTCACCACCGCGACCCCTGTCGTCACCACTCCGACCGCGCCCCGGGGGCGCACCATCGTGTTCGGCTACCTGCCGGCCCTCGACGGGATCCGGGCCGTGGCCGTGCTGGGCGTCATGCTCTATCACGGCGGGGCGCCGCTCTCGACCGGGGGCTTCCTCGGCGTCAACATGTTCTTCGTCCTGTCCGGATTCCTCATCACCTCGCTCCTGCTGGGCGAGTGGGCCCGTCGCCTGACCATCCGCCTGGGGCAGTTCTGGGTGCGCCGCGCCCGCCGGCTGCTGCCGGCCCTGCTCCTCCTGCTGGTGGGGGTGGCCGCCTACGCCCACTTCGTGGCCGCGCCGGGGGAGTTCGCCTCGCTGCGGCTCGACTCGCTGGCCACGCTCTTCTACGTGGCCAACTGGCACTTCATCGTCGGCGGGTCGAACTACTTCGCCCAGTCGGCCCAGCCGTCGCCCCTGTCGCACATGTGGTCGTTGGCGATCGAGGAGCAGTTCTACCTGGTGTGGCCGCCCGTGGTCCTGGGCCTCCTCCACCTCGGCCGTCGGCTACGACCGTCGCGGCAGCTCTGGCCCGTGCTGTCGGCTGCGATCCTCGGGGCGTTGGCGTCGGCCGGCGCCATGCGGTGGGACTACCTCCACCACGCGTCGGTCACCCGGATGTACGAGGGGACCGACACCCGTTGCCAGGACATCCTGGTCGGCGCAGCGCTGGCCATCGGCCTCACCATGTGGGCACGCCACCGCAGGGCCCTGCCGCTGCCGGTGCCCGACCTCGACGAGCTCGAGGTGGCGCGGGTCCACCCGTCGGCCGGCACCGTGGGATTCGGCACGCCACCGGCCCATCGTCGTGACGTGCAGCGCCGACGCGGCCCGAGTGCACGGCCCATCACCGCATGGGAGCTGTCGAGCACGACGGCCCGACTGGCCGCCCAGGTGGTCGGCTGGGTGGCGCTCCTTGGGCTCATCGCCCTGTGGGACCGGCTCGACGGTCCGACGGGATTCCTCTTCGCCGGTGGCGAGCTCCTCGTCGCGTTGGCCGTCGGTGCCCTCCTCTTCGCCGTGGTCACCGCCCAGTCCGGCAGCCTGTCCCGTGCGTTGGGCAATCCGGCCTTCGTCTACCTCGGCCGTATCTCGTACGGGGTCTACCTTTGGCACTTTCCGCTGTTCGCCCTGATGGACGCCGAACGGATGCACCTCTACGGCCTGCCGCTCCTGGGGGCCCGGATCGCGGTGACGCTGGTGGTGGCCACTGCGTCCTATTACCTGGTGGAGCTGCCGATCAGGAGGGGCAGCATGGCCGGCCTCCGCGAGTGGCGGGGTTGGCTGGTGACGTCGGGCGCCTTCCTGGCAGTGGTGGCCGTGACCATCGCCGCCACCCTGCCGACGGCGGCCGAGGCGGCCGGCACCTACCGCTCCACCGTCACCTCCACGCCGGTGGCCCCGGGCACTCCCGTCAAGGTGGCGATCCTCGGTGACTCGGTCGCCTGGCGACTCGGGTTCGCGCTCCAGGCCGACCAGCCGGACCAGACCTACGGCGTCGACATCGACGACAGCGCCATCGTGGCGTGCGGCGTGTTGCGCACCACCGAGTACCGGGCCCACGGCGTGCCCGACCCCATGGCCGCCCAGTGCAACCCGACCACGCCGGCCTCGGGCCAGTGGCCCGCCCAGTGGAAGGGCGCAGTCGACCAGTTCCAACCGAACGTGGTGGTCGTCCTGGCCGGCCGATGGGAGGTGATGGACCGGCTGATCGACGGACACTGGTCCCACATCGGCGAGCCGGACTTCGATGCCGCCGTTCGACAGTCCCTCGAGCAGGCGGTCCAGGTGGCCGGTTCGAGCGGTGCGGACGTCGCGCTCCTGACCGCGCCGTGCTTCGACTCCGGTGAGCAGCCGAGCGGGCTGCCGTGGCCTGAGGACGACCCGGCCCGCCTGGCCCGGTACAACGAGCTCGTCCGTCAGGTGGCGGCCGAGCACCCGGCCACGACGCAGGTGGTCGACTTCGGGGCCATGGTGTGCCCCGGTGGCAAGTACTCGACCACCGTCGACGGGGTGCAACTGCGGGACGGTGACGGCGTCCACATCGTGCCCACTGCGGGCGCCGGACAGTGGCTGGCCGCCCACCTCCTTCCCCCGGTCATCCGGATCGGTCGGGCCCAGCTGGCCGGCCGCAGTCTGGCGACGTCGACGACCTCGGCGACGTCGGGCTCGCCGAAGCCCACGGTGTCGGCCTCCGGTGCACTGTCCGGCTCCGGCACCCGCGGCCCGTAGACCAGGACGGCTCGGCTGACTGGCACAGCCGCTCAGCCGCTCAGCCGCTCAGCCAGCGGATGTCGAGGAGGGTGGCGGCTGCTGGTCGAAGACCGACGAGTCCGCCGACTGGCACTGGGTCTGGAGCGACGGGACGAGCTCGTTCTCGGGCACCCGGTTGGCCTCGGACAGCGTTGCCGACAGCGCCTCCCACTGGATGTCGTGATAGGCGGCCTGGGCGGCGATCGGGATGGCGGCGAGCAGTTGGACGTAGGCCTTCTCGCGCAGCTCGGCCGCGTCAGAAGCATCCGTTGTGTGGCCCGCCTTGTTGAGCAGGGAGAGCGAGGCGTTCACGTGGGCGCACGAGGCCTTGGCCAGGCCGCCGGCGCTGGCACCGCACGCAGCCACGGCAGTCCCGGATGCGGTCACGGCGACGACCCCGACGATCAGGCGGAGCAGTCGGGTGCGTACGCCGGTCGTCACCCGAGCCAGCTGGGAGCCGAGTCGAGCAGGTACCGGCTGACCGCCAGGCAACGGTCGAAGACCTCACACATCATCTCCTCGCCCGTGAGGACCCGGGCCAGGGAGACGGGCGTCCGGGCCACGATGCTGAGCCGGCGTTCGGCGGCGTCGGTTGCCGAAGCGTAGGAGTCGATGGCCGAGACCTCGAGGGGGAGCTCGATGCCACCCACGCCGGCCAGGTCGATCGCCAGGCGGAGCAGGTCCGGACCGTGGGGGAGTGGCGGGAGCGCCCAGGTGAAGGTCAGGGCGAAGTGGAAGTCGTCGGGCGGGTCCTCGTCCTCGGGCAGCCCGAAGACGGCGTCCTCGAAGGAGAGCAGCGTTCGGGGGTCGACCTCGAGGGCGAGGTGGAGGTCGAGGGGACCGCCGCACCCGTCCTCGGGGTGGAGCTCCACCTCCCAGACCTGACGGAGTGAGTACGTCTCGACGAAGTGCCGCTCATCGTGCACGTGGAATCCATGGTCGACCGAATGGTCCTTGAGATCGGCCACGTATCCGGCCACATCGATGACTGCCACTGACGGGATCCTACCGGTCCGCCCGAACCGCCGGTGCCAGGGGGCCGGGGTGCCGCGGCGGGGTCGGATGCCGAGGTCGGGCGAACGGGCTCCGGTAGCGTCGGCCGCATGGATGACGCCACGTTGCTCGAGGTGCTGCACGCCACCGCCACCGCCATCGCCGATGCGCTCGACGACCTCGACGACTGGGGACTGGCCGGGACGAAGGCGGACCAGTACCGGCACGATCTGGTGGCCGATGCCGCCGGCCTGGCCGTCCTCGACGCGGCCGGCGTCGGGGTCCTGTCCGAGGAGTCGGGTGCCCGCCGCCTCGACGAGGAGGTGGTCGTGGTCATCGACCCGGTGGACGGATCGACCAATGCCTCGAAGGGCATCCCGTGGTTCGCCACCAGCCTGTGCGCGGTCGATGCCGCCGGGGCCCGCGCGGCCCTCGTCGTCAACCAGGCGTCCGGCGCGCGCTTCGAGGCGGTGCGAGGAGGCGGGGCGCGCAAGGACGGCGTTCCGATCCGCCCCTCGGCATGCGAGCGACTTGACGAGGCGATCGTCGCCTTCAGCGGTTACCCACCGCGCCACTTCGGGTGGCTGCAGTACCGCTGCCTCGGTTCGGCGGCGCTCGACCTGTGCGCCGTGGCCGAGGGGGTCCTCGACGGGTACGCCGTCGTCGGCGGATCGATGCTCGGCAGTTGGGACTACCTCGGCGGGATGCTGGTCTGTACCGAGGCGGGTGCATCCATCGTCGAGGCCCAAGGACGGGACCTCGTCACGTTGTCCCACGTGGACCGTCGGGCACCGTTTGCCGCGGCTACCCCGGCCCTCCTGGCGGGGTTCCTGTCGGCCGGGGCGCAGTAGCGTCTGAGCCGTCGGGCGCTTAGCTCAGTTGGTTAGAGCAGCTGGCTTACAACCAGCAGGTCATCGGTTCGAGTCCGGTAGCGCCCACCAGCTGCATCCTCGAAGCGGCGAGCTGTGGGTGCCGGGGGCATGGATCGTTCGACTCAGCCGACGCTGCAACGCCGAACGGGGAACCGCGCCCGTCAGTCGTCGTCGGTGAACCGCCACCGGGTCGCCCCTCCTGGCGCGACCGTCGCAACCGCTGTCGCCTGGCGAGTGGTGATCCGGTAGACGGTCCACGGCGGGGCGCCGGCCGACGGTGCGCTGTAGTCGGCGGTGAGTGCGATGCCGGATTCGTCGACCCGTGCCGGCCAACCTGCGTTGTTCCACTGGTCCGCCAGGACGGCGACTTTCGCGGGATCCGTCACCCTTGTCGCCTCGCCCTCGACGACGAGGTCGAACTCGTGCGTGGCCACGCTCAAACTGCAGCGCGGGTCCCGGGCGAGGTTCCGCCCCTTGCGCGTCCCCTGACCTGTCTCGAACCAGAACGCATCCTCGAACCAGATCGCTCCGACGCCCGTCACGTGGGGACTCCCGTTCTCGTTGACCGTCGACAGCCAACAGGTGTGGCGATCGGGTCCGCCCGCACCCGGGGCCTGATCCACCCCACCGTCGAGGCGAGCACTGATAGATCGCCAGTCCATCAGTGGCAGCTCGTAGAGATCACCCAGGTTCTTCGATTCCATTGCAGGACGGCCTCCCGGCAGAGGTGGTGCGCGTGAGGTGAATTCTTACCCGGTGGGCCTCGGCGCTGCCTCTGCAACCCCACTGAGTGCTCCACCTGCCCCGGGCCGGCCTGATCTGCAAGAGTTGCCCATGGGAACAGAGCTCGGGTTCCGTCGTCTGGAGAACTTCAGCGATGCGGTCGTGGCCATCGCCATCACGCTGCTGATCCTGCCGCTGGTGGACTCGGCCAGTGCGATCGGTCCCGGGGGCCTCGGGCCGTTCGTGCACCACCACGACTCCCAGTTCCTCGCGTTCGGACTGAGCTTTCTCGTCATCGGCAGCTTCTGGTGGGGCCAGCACCAGATGCTCGAGCACGTGGTCGGCTACGACCGGGTGCTGATCGTCGGCATGTTCGTGTGGATTCTGAGCATCGTCTTCCTGCCGTTCCCGACCGAACTCCTGAGCGCCGCCACTAATGGCGGCCGGGGCGTCCACGCGCTCTACATCGGTACGATGCTGCTGGCGTCCGCCGGGGCACTGATGCAGCAGTGGGCCGTCGTGCGTCGCCCCGAGCTGACAGCCGATGATCACCGGGGCGAGGCGGACCTGATCTACCTGGTCACTTTGACGGTGACGATGGGCGTGATCTTCATCGTGGTGATCGCCGTGCCCGTCGTCGGCCTGTGGGCCCTATTGCTGCTGCTCACCTGCCGGCCGGTCGCCCACTTCATTCGCTCCCGACGCCCAGCCTGATCCCACCGACCCACCGACCCACCGACCCACCGACCCACCGACCCACCGACCCACCGACCCACCGACCCACCGACCCACCTGGCGGCGGTCCGGTGCCACGCAGGAGGCGCTCCAGGTGGCGGAGGTCAGTCCTCGGCTGCGCCGGAGGCAGCGATGGCGTCGCGGATGGCGAGTACCCGACGAGCCTCGTCGACGTGCAGGTTCTCGATCATGCGCCCGTCGACGGTCACCACGCCACGCCCGTCGGCCTCGGCCTCCTCGAAGGCCGCGATGATCCGCTCGGCCAGCTCGATCTCGTCGGCTTCGGGGGAGAACGCGTCGTTGCACGGTCCGACCTGGCTCGGGTGGATCAGTGTCTTGCCGTCCATGCCCATCTGACGACCGACCTGGCACTCGGCCAGGAATCCCGCCTCGTCCTTGATGTCGTTGTACACGCCGTCGAGGATCACCTTGTCGGCGGCACGCGCCGCCAGGAGGCACAACTGGAGTCCGCCCATCAGGGGTAGCCGGCTCGGCACCCGTTGGGCGTGCAGCTCCTTGGCCAGGTCGTTGGTCCCCATGACGAGCACGGCGAGTCGCTCGGAGGAGGAGCAGATCTCCTCGGCGTGGAGCATGGCGATCGGCGTCTCGAGCATCGCCCAGATCCGGGTGCGGTCCGGCGCGCCGTGCTTCTCGAGGGCGGCCTCGATGGCCCGGACGTCGTCGACCGAGTTGACCTTGGGCACCACGACGCCGTCGGGACCGGCGGCGGCGATCGCGGCCAGGTCGTCCTGGTGCCACGGAGTGCCGATCCCATTGGCACGGATGGTGATCTCCCGGTTGCCGTAGCCACCGGCCGCGACCATCGCACAGGCCCGCTCGCGGGCCTCGACCTTGGCGTCGGGCGCCACGGCGTCCTCGAGGTCGAAGATCAGCGCGTCGGCGGGGATGGCCTTGGCCTTCTCGAGGGCCCGCTCGTTGGCGGCGGGCATGTAGAGCACGCTCCGACGGGGGCGGGGGGTCGTCTCGCTCATGTCAGTCCTCCGGGGTGATGGTGGCGTAGAGCTCGGCGAGCTCGGGATCGCGGGCGGCGAGCTGGTCGGCCAGCTCGATCATGACCCGGCACTGCTTGACCGACGCGTCATCCTCCATCTTGCCGTCGAGCATGACGGCACCCGTGCCGTCACCCATGGCGGCGATGACCCGGCGGGCGTGGGTGACGTCGGCGACGTCGGGCGAGAAGACCCGTCGGGCGATGTCGATCTGGGTCGGGTGGAGCGTCCAGGCACCGACGCAGCCGAGCAGGTAGGCGTTGCGGAACTGGTCCTCGCAGGCCACGACGTCGGCGATGTCGCCGAACGGCCCGTAGTAGGCGAAGATGCCGTTGGCCTGGCAGGCGTCCACCATTCGGGCGATCGTGTAGTGCCAGAGGTCCTGCTGGTAGATGGCGCGTTCGGCCTGGATGTCGCCGCCCGGCGGGTCCTGGCGCACCAGGTAGTCGGGGTGTCCGCCGCCCACGCGCGTCGTCTTCATCCGGCGGTTGGCCGCCAGGTCCGCCGGGCCGAGCGAGAGGCCCTGCATCCGGGGCGAGGCACCGCAGATCTCCTCGACGTTGGCGACGCCCCGGGCCGTCTCCAGGATCGCGTGCAGGAGGATCGGGCGCTCGAGCCCCGCCTTCGCCTCGAGTTGGGCCAGCAGCCGGTCGACGTAGTGGATGTCCTCGGCCCCCTCGACCTTGGGGATCATGATGACGTCGAGCTTGTCGCCGACCTCGGTGACGGCCGTGAGCAGGTCGTCGAGGCCCCAGGGCGAGTCCAGCGAATTGACCCGGGTCCAGAACTGGGCGGAGCCGAAGTCGACCGTCCGGCCCACATCGACGAGCCCCTGGCGGGCGGCTTCCTTGTCGGTGGCAGGCACCCCGTCCTCGAGGTTGGCGAGGAGTACGTCCACCTTGGTCGCGAGGTCAGGGAGCTTGGCCACCATCTTCGGGTTCGACGCCGGGAAGAAGTGGATCATCCGCGAGGGCCGGAACGGGATCTCGCGGACCGGCTCGGGTGCGCCGACGGCGAGCGGGCGGAAGAAGTCTTTCGGGGAGCGCACAGGACCTCCAGGAGTTGTGGACCCCCACAATCTAGGAGGTGCGGCAGGTCCCCCGGAACGACGGGCGGGACCGTCCGATGCCGTGCCCGCGGGCGGGGGGACACCCGCGTCCCGCGGTCCGGGCACGCCAGCGGCCGGGCTGGCATGCTGGCTGCGCACCGACTCCGGGGGGAGTGACCGGTCCGGGCTCTCGTGTGGCCGCGGCAGGAGGGTGCGGATCAGGAGGACCGATGCCAGGACGGGGCATGGACCGGAGGACCTTCCTCGGGACGGGGGTGACGGCGGCGGGCGCCGTGGTATGGGCCGGAGCGGCCGGTGTCGGGCTGGCGGCGTGCTCGTCGGCCGGTGGGACCGTGGCGACGAGCACGACGTCGACCGGTACGTCGGGTGCGCCGACCAAGGGTGGGTCGATGACGATCGGGACCATCGCGGAGATCGACGGGTTCTCGCCGTCGCAGAACCGCTGGGACACCAATGGTCTGCTCTACGCCAACACGGTCTACGACCCGCTGATGGCGGTGGCCGAGGACGGCTCGATCCAGCCCTACCTGGCGGAGTCGCTGACGCCCAACGCCGCGTACGACCAATGGACGATGAAGCTGCGGCCGGGTGTCACGTTCCACGACGGGACCGCACTGACCGCGGCGGTCGTGAAGAACAACTTCGACGCACTGGCCACGTCGTCGCTGACCGGCGGCGCGGTGACGGGAATCGGGTCGGTCTCCACGCCCGACGAGCTGACCGTCGTGTTCGCCCTCAAGTCGCCCGCAACCGGGTTCGCGGCCGGTCTGACCACCCAGGCCGGCTACATCGTGGCGCAGGCCACCCTCGACCAGGCGTCGAGCTCCTCGGTCACGCCGGTGGGTACGGGGCCGTTCGTCTTCGGTTCGTGGCAACCGAACAGCCACTTCACGGCCACGCGCAATTCCCGTTACTGGCAGCAGGGTCTGCCGTATCTCGACCAGGTCACCTTCCGGCCGATCGTGGACACGACCCAGCGCGAGGACTCGCTCACGACCGGGGTGATCGACGCGCTGATCTCCATCGATCCCACGACCTACGCCCACTTCGACGGCACGTCCGGCTACCAGGCGCTCTTCGAGACCTCGCCGGTGGTCGGCTCGCCGACCATGGGCTTCATGCTCCTCAACTGCGCCCGTCCGCCGACCGACGACCTGCGTGTCCGCACCGCCCTGGCCAAGGCGACGGACCAGGTCGCCATCCAGAAGGTGTTCGGCGACGGGTCCGTCCAGGTCATCGACGGCATCTTCCTGCCCGGGTCGCCGTATGCGGGCCACACCGCCTACCCGGCGCACGATGCCGTCGGGGCCAAATCGCTCGTCCAGCAGTACGCGGCCGAACACGGCACGCCCTCCATCCAGATCAGCACCACGTCCGACCCACGGACGGTGCAGCTGGTCCAGGTCGTCCAGCAGATGTGGGGTGCGACCGGCGTCGACGTCTCGATCACCATCGTCCAGCAGGCGGACTCCATCATCGACCTGCTCACCGGGGAGTACCAGGCGGTGCCATCGGCCCAGTTCGGCGCAGTCAACCCCGACCTCAACTACCCGTGGCTCAGCTCCACCACGGTGGAGCCGATCGGGACGATCGGTCTCAACTTCGCCCGCAACAGCGACCCGATCATCGAACAGGCCTTCGTGACCGGTCGGTCCACCCTCGACCGGGCCACCCGGGTCCAGGCCTACCGGACGGTGAACGAGCGGCTCGGCGTAGACCTCCCCTATGCGTGGATCGGCCGGGACATCTTCCCGTTCGCCGCGGCCGACCGTGTCCAGGGGATCAGGAAGCTGACCCTTCCCGGCGGCCAGGCCGGCTACGCCTACAACGAGGGGGTCTTCTTCCCGGCCCACCTCTGGCTCGCCGGCTGAGCGGACACCGCCGTGGCGGTCGTGCCGACGCTGCGGCTGATCCCCTCCGTCGGGGGCGTCGGTCACCTTCGTGATCGTCACGGCGGTGCCGTAGGCGGCGATCTCGCTCATCACGTCGCCGATGTCGTTGCAGTCGAAGCGCATGGCCAGCGCGGCGATCGCACCGAGCTGCTCGGCGGCAGACACCAACGGGGCCCGGGCCTCCGGCCGGTCACCCTACCGGCGACGTCGGTCCCCGGTCTCCCGGTCTCCCGGTTGCCTGGTGACTGGTCCCGTCCCGTCGGGAGTCCTAGGTTGCGGGTGATGACCCGGCTGCGACGCATCCTCGTCGGCCTGGCGGCGGTGGTGGTCCTGCTGGTGGTGACCTCCGGAGTGGCGTCCGCACACGCCCAGCTCGAGTCCACCAGCCCGAGCATCGGATCGGTGCTGCTCACGTCACCGTCTCAGGTGGTCCTCCACTTCGGCGAGCCCGTCGAGATCGACTTCGGCTCCCTCCGGGTGATCGGGCCACGCGGCAACCGGGTCGATGACGGTGGTACCCACCACCCACCCGGCGACACCCACTCGGTGGCCATATCCGTCCAGAGCAACCTGCCGGACGGGACCTACGTGGTCGCCTGGCGGGTCATCTCGGCCGACTCCCATCCGGTGCACGGGGCCTTCGTGTTCTCGGTGGGGACGGCGGCTGGGGCGAAACGGGCCGATGCGCTGGCCACCAGCATCGCCGGTCAGTCCGGCAGCACCGTGGTCGGTGTCATCTACTGGACCGTGCGCGTCGCGGCGTTCGTGGGGCTGCTGTTCCTGGTGGGTCCCGCCGTCCTGCTCGCCTTCCTCTGGCGTGAGGGCGCACGGTCCCGGCGTGTGGGGAGGTTGTTGTGGTGGATGTGGGGGACTCTCGCGGTGGCCACGGTGGCCGGCATCCTCATCCAGGGCATCTACGCCTCGGCGCTGCCACTCACCGACATCGTCCGGCCGTCTCTGGTCAACGACGTGCTGCACACCCGGTTCGGCCAGATCGAGGTGCTCCGGCTCCTCCTGTTGGCCGCCATGGTCCCGGTACTGTTCGGCCTGCGCGGCCGGGCGGGTGCACCGGACCGGCGGTGGGTCTGGGTGACTCCGAGCGTCTGCCTGCTGTCGATCGGGCTGCTCCTGACACCGGGACTGGCCGGCCATGCGTCGACCGGCTCGAGCCCGCTCCTCGGCACCCTGCTCGACGTAGGCCACCTGGCCGCTGCGGCTGCGTGGCTCGGGGGCCTGGCATTGTTGGCCACGTTCCTCGTCACCCGGGACCCTGGCGATGCGCTACCGGACGACCCGACGGCGGTCACCCGACGCGTGTCGGCGGTGGCCTACGTCGCGGTGGCGGTGGTGGTGGCGACCGGAGTCGTCCAGTCCATCCGCCAGGTCGGCAGCTTCTACGCCCTGTTCCACACCACCTACGGCGTGACGCTGCTGGTGAAGATCGGGCTGGTGGTGATCCTCGTGGGGCTCGGGGCGGCCAGTCGACGCGTCGTGCACGGCGGAGGCGGTCCCTTCCGGTGGGCCCTACCCGACCGGTGGTCCGGACGCCCCCGGGCGGCGGGAGACGTCAGTCGCTCGCGCCTGCGTCGCTCGGTACTCGCCGAACTGGCGGTTGCGGTGGCGGTACTCGGGGTGACCGCCGCACTCGTCAACGCCGTCCCCGCCGACCAGGCGGTGGCGCAGCCCTTCACCTACTCCGTGACGACGCTCGGCGTACAGGTCAACGCCATCGTGTCGCCCGCCGTGGCCGGCCCGACCAATCAGATCCACGTGTACATCCTCAGCAGCGCCGGCACCCCTCGGGCGGTGCCGGAGTTCGATCTGTCGCTCAGCCTGCCGTCCGAGTCGATCGGGCCGCTCACGATACCCATGTCCCTGGCCGGACCGGGGCACTACTACGCCGACAACGTCGAGATCCCGGTGGCCGGTTCGTGGGTGCTGAAGATGACGGTGCGCACCGATGCGATCGACGAGCAGGAGGTCACCACCACCCTGCCCGTGCGTTGAGGTCAGTCCTCGGCGGTCAGCTGCCGGAGGATCGTTCCCTGGTCGAAGTAGACCCGCTCGCCGATGATGCGCTCGCCCCCGGCGGCGAAGAGGAAGAGGGCGCACATACGGCACCGGAAGGAGCGGCCCGTCGGGGCGTACCCGGCCAATTCGCCGAGGTGGGTGCCCAGCAGGTCGAACTCGGCGACGACGGCGTCGTCGCCGTAGGTGAGGACCACGTTCTCGTTCCGCTGGTCCGGGAAGGCGGCGCGGGACGTCCGGTAGTACCCGGCGACCTCGTCGGGTCCGTCGAAGACCTGCCCCGTGGCGACCAGTTCGTAGCGCGGATGGTCGAACGTGGCGAGGGTGGCGTCGAAGTCGAGTTCGTTCTCCGAGTCCATGTGCCGGTGTATCAGTGCCAGGCGGCGCTCGCGCAGGGATGCGTCGTCGGTCGGTGTCATGGGCAGCTCTCCTCGGTTCGACCCCGTGCCGCACACTACGTGCGTCATCCACGCGCCCGCAGGGTGTGCCGTGCACCGGTCTGCGGTGTGCGCCAGACTGAGCGGCCATGAACGCCCGTCGAGTCCGTGCCGCGGTCGCGGCCGTCGCCGTCCTCGGGGCGACGGTCCTGATCGCCACGCCCGCCTCGGCCCACGTGACGGTCCACCCCGCCTCGCTCCCGGCGGGCTCGAGCGACGTGGAGCTCACCTTCCGGGTCCCGAACGAGCGCGATGACGCCAACTCCGTCGAGCTCCAGGTGTTCTTTCCGACGAACCTGCCGCTGCTGACCGTCGACGTCCTGCCCGTGCCGGGATGGACGTCCAAGGTCGATACCCGGAGTCTGGCGACGCCGGTGCAGACCGACGACGGACCGGTGACCGACGTCGTGTCGGACATCACCTGGACGGCCACTGCCGGGGGAATCGCCCCGGGCCAGTACGAGGACTTCGACGTGGCCGCAGGTCAGGTCCCGGCGACACCCGGGTCGATCGTGTTCAAGTCGCTGCAGACCTACTCCTCCGGCGAGATCGTGCGCTGGATCGAGGTGGCCTCGTCGCAGGACCCCGATCCGGACAGTCCGGCGCCGGTACTCACCCTCACGCCGGCGACCGCGTCCACGACGGGGGCGGGGGCCGTCGCCACCACGGGCTCGTCCGACGCCGAAGGCCTGGCGATTGCTGCACTGGTCGTGTCGCTCGTCGCACTTGCCGGCGTGGTGGTGCTCATCGCCCGCCGCCGCCCGGCGACTTCGGCGACGGCGAGGGCGGAACCGCCCCCGTCGGACCCTCCGGGCGATTGAACCCACGCCTCGTCGCCCGACCGTCTCCGGAGCCGCACCGGCCGGCTACGCAGTCGCGTCCACCCCGGCACCATTCGGACAGGGTGCCGGGGTGACCTCGCCGTTCGCCGCCGTCACGCGTCCGGACCCGACCGGACCTGGTCGCTACGCCGGCGTGATCGACGGGTCCTGGAACCTCCGACCCCTGCCGCAGGGGGGAGTGGTGACCGCGCTGGCGGCCAGAGCCATGGTCGTCGAGCTGGGTGACGAGGTCCCGCCCCTGCGTACCCTCCACACGACCTTCGTCGCCCCGGTGGCCGACGGCCCCGTGGACATCGGGGTCGAGGTGCTGCGGCGTGGACGGTCGATGTCGCACGCACGCGCCGAGGTGCGGAACCCCGGGGCCACGCACGGCCACCTGACGACGGCCGTGTTCGGGGGCGCACGTCGGGGCTTCGCCTTCACCGACCTGGAGCCGCCCGACGGGGCGCGGCCGCTCGCCGAGGCCCGGTCGTTCCGGGACCCCCCTCCGCCGGGGGTCGATCCGTTCCCGCCCGATCCGTTCTGGGCCGGTCGCCTCGAGGGCCGGAGCGCGCTGGGCCATGCCGGTTGGGAGTCCTACACGCCCGGTCGGGCCGAGCACGCCCTGTGGTACCGGCTCGACGATCCTCCCGTCGGCGCGGACGGGGTACTCGACCCCCTCGCCCTCATCGTCATGGCCGACTCGATGCCGGGTGCCGTGGCCGAGAAGGTCGGACCCGAGCAGCGTCAGGGCTGGTTCGGTCCGAGTGTCGACCTGACCGTCCACCTGCTCGACGAGTGCCGCTCCGAGTGGGTCCTCGCCCACAACCGCGCCCGGTACGCCGGTGACGGCTATGCCTCGGTCGACATGGCGTTGTGGGACTGTGGCATCGATGGGATCGACCCTCCCCGTCTCGTGGCCTACGCCACACAGCTCTGCTTCTTCGCGTTCGCCGACTGAGCTCGCCCGGACCGACAGCCCGACCCGGGCGTGCCGGCTCGGCCCGAGTTCCGCGACGACGTGACCACTCCGCCCTTGACGTGGCCACCGGTGCCGCACCGTGGCTCCCCCTGTTCCGGGACGTCCGGTCCTAAGGTTCGTGCAGCGCCGGCACTCCCGTGGCCTCGGTGCGGGAGCCGCCTGCCAGCAGTCGTTCCGCCAGGATCGTCTTTGCCCGCCCGGTCGCACCGAGCGGGCGGGGTCCGATCGACCTCGGGGAGTTCGCACCGCCGTGATGCCACAGACGTTGGGCGACAGACTCGACGAAGCCATTCGGGTCCGCAAGCACGACACGGACACCGCGGCGCGCGTCCTCGGGGTGAGCACGTCGGAGGTCCTCCTGTGGATGCACGACATGCAGGTGCCGGAACCGTCCCAGTACGACCCCCTCCTCGACTACCTGGTGGTGGAGGAGCGTCACCTCCGGGGACTCGTCCTGCGCAGCCAGATGCGCCGGATGCAGTGGCGGATCCGCACCTGACATCGTCGACGCGCCGGACCGTGCCGACAGGATGCGCGGTCGACCAGTAAAACCCGATACGTTGGGTCAAGATTACGACGAGCCGGATCGACGGTCGACCGGCGGCAGGCGAAAGGGACCCGACATGCGGATCGCGGACGACATCACCCAGCTCATCGGCGGTACACCGCTGGTCCGCCTCCGGCACGTCCCGGACGGTGCGGGCGCCCAGATCGTGGCCAAGCTCGAGTTCTTCAACCCGGCCGGCAGCGTCAAGGACCGCATCGCGGTGTCCATGATCGACGCCGCCGAGGAGGCGGGCCTGCTGAATCCGGGTACCACGGTCGTGGAGCCGACCAGCGGCAACACCGGCATCGCCCTCGCCATGGTGTGCGCCGCCCGCGGGTACAAGTGCATCTTCACCATGCCGGAGACGATGAGCAAGGAACGTCGGATGCTGCTCCGCGGCTACGGCGCCGAACTGGTGCTCACCCCCGGGCCCGACGGCATGGGCGGGGCGATCGCCAAGGCCACCGAGATCGCCAAGGGCGAGGGCGACTTCTTCATGCCCCAGCAGTTCGAGAACGCCGCCAACCCGGCGGTCCACGAGCGCACCACGGCCGAGGAGATCTGGTCCGACACCGAGGGCGGGGTCGACATCCTGGTGGCGGGCGTGGGAACCGGCGGGACCATCACCGGCGTCGGTCACGTGCTGAAGGCGCGCAAGCCCGGGGTGCAGGTGGTGGCCGTCGAGCCCGCCGCGTCGCCGGTGCTGTCCGGTGGGGCGAAGGGCCCCCACCCGATCCAGGGCATCGGCGCCGGCTTCGTGCCCGCCATCCTCGACACGGACGTCTACGACGAGGTGATCGCCGTCGAGAACCAGGACGCCTTCGACGTCGCCCACCGGATGGCCCACGAGGAGGGCCTCCTGGTCGGCATCTCGTCCGGCGCCGCCACCTGGGCCGCGGTGCAGGTGGCCTCCCGACCGGAGAACGCCGGCAAGCTCGTCGTCGTCATCATCCCGTCCTTCGGCGAGCGGTACCTGAGCACCGCCCTGTTCGAGGGACTCGGCGACTGACCGTGCTGCCGTCCCTGCGCAGGGATGTGGCGGCCGTCCGGGAGCGGGACCCGGCGGCCCGCTCCGACGTCGAGGTGGTGCTCTGCTATCCGGGCCTGCACGCCGTCTGGGGCCACCGCGTGGCCCATCGGCTCTGGATGTCGGGCCACCGCCTGAGCGGCCGGCTGGTGTCCGCCGCCGCCCGGGCGTGGACCTCGGTCGACATCCATCCCGGTGCCACGATCGGCGAAGGGCTCTTCATCGACCATGCCATCGGCGTGGTCATCGGCGAGACGACGATCGTGGGCACCGACGTCACCCTCTATCAGGGGGTCACCCTCGGCGGCACCAGCCTCGAGGCCGGCAAGCGCCATCCGACGGTGGAGGACCGGGTCACGATCGGCGCCGGCGCCAAGATCCTCGGCCCGGTCACCATCGGTGCAGGAAGTCGCATCGGAGCGAATGCCGTCGTCGTGCGCGACGTTCCGCCGGACTCGGTCGTCGTCGGAGTGCCCGGCCAGGTCATTGCCCGCAGCCGGCCGCGTACCGCGAACTCGGCGCTCGACGTCGACGACGCGCTGCTGCCGGACCTGGTGGGTGTGACCCTCGGCGCGCTGCAGCGACAGGTCGACGAGCTCGAACGCGAGATCGGCGGCCGGGTCCGGGTGCCCGAGATCCGGCCCGACGCGTCCGGCGTCTGGAGGGGCGAAGACTTCTCGATCTGACGGAGCCACCTGCCCCGGTGTCCCCGTCGGATCCTGTGGCGAGTCAGCCAGCCAGCAACTCGGTCGTCCGCTCCAGGCATGAAGGGTCGACCGTGCCCGGCACCAGGATGAACTCGTCGCACCCGGCCGACTCGGCCGCGGCCAGTGCGTCGAGCAGACGGGCCGGACTGCTCAGCTCGACGATGTCCGAGAGTGCATCGGCCGCCCGGTCGCCGAAGACGGCGAGGTAGGCACGGGCGAAGCGCTTGAGCTCGGCATCGGCGTCGGGGCCACCCAAGAGATAGAACGAGCCGCTGATCAGGCGCGGGCGCTCGGCACGTCCCGCCGCCTCCCACGCGTCCAGTGCCATCGAGTTGCCCCGGGCGATCTCGCCCGGGTCGGCCCCGATGGAGAACCCGGTCACGCCGACCGCCCACCGGGAGGCGCGGGCCATCGACTTCGGGCCCATGGCCGAGGCCAGCAACGGGGGACCGCCCGGGGTGTGCGGTGCGGGTCCGACCGGCTGGGCGCCCTCGTAGGCGGGCCCGCCGGCCCACAGCCGCTGGAGCTCGGCCACGGTCGCGTCCAGTCGTGCATGGCGTCCCTCGAAGGGGACGTCGAGCGACCGGTAGTCCTCTGCGCGGCCGCCCACCCCGACGCCGACCTGGAGGCGACCCGACGCGAGGACGTCGAGGGTCGCCAGTTGCTTGGCCAGCAGGGCGGGCCGGTGCAGGGGAAGGACGGCGATGTTGGTGATGACCTGCACTCGTTCGGTCAGTGCCGCAGCCGCGGTGTTGGCGACCAGCAGCTCGGGGTTGTGGAAGGTGATCCGCTCTCCGGCCGACACGCTCGAGTACGGGCCCTCGTCGATGCCGCGGCACCACTCGGTGAAGGTCTGGCGCGTGAACCCCGTCGCCATCGTGGGCAGGGCGATGCCGATATCCATGGCGCCCGACCCTAGTCAACGGCCTGCCCCGCGCTGCGGGTGTCGGTCGGTCCGGTCAGCGCAGGTGGTCAGCGCAGGTGGTCAGCGGCCTTGCCCGTGTAGACCGGGAGGTCGAGGTAGGTGCGGATGCCGGGAGGCGCGGCAACTACGGCGGGTATGGCGCTCACGCAGTGGGTGGCCGTGGCCACCACGCCCGGGTTACGTGCGAGCCCGGCTGCGATGGACTCGGGGTGCCAGCCCCGGAACGTCACCGTTGCGGACGGGTCACCGCTGACCTCCACCTCGAAGCGCTCGCCCTCCGGACCGAATCCCCATGCCGGCTCGAGGTGCTCCTGGCCCATGAACCAGTTGGTGGCGACCGTGATGACGGGCTCGTCGCGGACGGTCGCCACCCAGCGGAACTTCTGGGCGGCGATGCGTCCGGGGGCGATGGGCCCGATGGGGGAGTCGATCGGCGCGGTGGCCACCGCCACCTCGTGGGAGACCTGCAGTTCGGGATCGAGCGCGAAGCCCAACGCGTGGCCGACCATGCGGATCGACTGGCCGAATCCGTCGCCGAGGATCGCCGGCATGATCGACGCCTCGGCCTCCTCGGGCGTCTTGCCGAAGAGCATGATGTCGCCGATCACGCCGGGTGCGTCATAGGTCCGGATGTCACTGAACTCCTCGGCGCGCACATGGGTGATCGACTGTGACAGCGCCGACACCGTCAGCGGGAACCGCTCGGTGATCCCGCCCGGGTGGATGCCCGTGCCGTGCACCGATGAGTCGCCCGCACGGCAGGCGGCCTCGATGGCCGACTCGTCCCGACCTGCGGGGAAGAACCAGTTGAGCGGCGTCACCACGTTGGTGCCCGAGGCCAGGATGCGGGCGACCTCCGACGGGTCGGCCATGATCGGTGAGTACACGACGCAGTCGGCATCGAGGGCCAGCAGCGCGTCCACGTCGTCGGTGGCCGTCACCCCGATCGGGTCGATGCCGCACAGTTCACCGACGTCGACACCCACCTTGTCGGCACTGTGCACCCAGCAGCCGACGAGCTCGAGATCCGGGTGGGCCACGATGCCGGCCACCGCCGCCCGCCCGACCCCACCGGTCGCCCACTGGATCACCTTGATGGTCATGTCTCTCCCCTCGCGTCCCCTGGGCACCGACGCGCCCGCCGCCTGAGCGTACGACGACCCGGTCAACGGGGTGTGGAACCGCTGTTCCCGTGCTCCGTGGTGACGTGACCACAGCCCGTGACCAGGGGTCGGACCCCCTCGTCAGCCGAAGAACGGTCAGGTACAGTGGTCGGGTCAGAGGTCCGCGGTTCGGGCTCGACGAAGGGGGGGTTCCTCTACGTCGCGTCAGGTGCCGCGGCGGTGCACCGTCACCGACCGGTGGCTGGTGGCAGGTACGTAAGGGGCTCGGCGATGAACAGCTGGCTGCAGGCCATGAAGGAGTGGAGCCACTGGCTCATGGGCGACGCCCCGCTGCCTGACGGCCGCTCCAAGGCGATGCTGGCCGGTACCGTCGCCGCTGCCGCAGTGGTGGCCGTGGGTGTGCCTGCGGTCATCCCGTCCAGCCCCTCGGCCAGTGCGGCCTCGCAACAGAACAGCGCGTTGGCCGCCGCCGACGCCAATTCGTCCCAGTACACGGTGCCACCGACGTCGTCGACCGTGGCGTCGTCGCCACTCTTCGGATCCGGTTCGCCAGCCACGACGGTCGTGGCCGGTTCGTCGGGCTACGACCCCTACGCCAACGGGGGGACCGGGAAGCTCGGTAAGAAGGCCAGGCGCGCCCAGGCCCCGTCCGGCACGCCCGGGGTCTCATCCGGCTACGACCCGTTCGCCGCACCGCTCGTCGCCGCCCCGGTGACGGCCGCGCCGGTCCACAAGACCCCGGCCGCGCCCGCAGCCCCCTCGACCTCGACGCCTACCGCCCCTCCGGCCCCGACGACGCTCGCACCGACCGACCCGGTCGACACCCTCGTGGCTCCGGCCACCCCGCCTCCGGCGCCCTTCGCCACCGGGGCCGCCGCACTCGTCGACTCTGCGCTGATCACCTGGAAGCCACCGGCGGGCACCACGGCGTCCGGCTACGACGTGTACGTCGGCTTCGCCCCGGGCTTCGAGTTCCCGATCCCACTCAACGGCGCCGACCCGGTGGTCGGCGACTCGTACCTGGTGACCGGTCTGACCGCCGGGCAGACGTACTACTTCACCGTCCGGGGGCGGGTGTCCGGAGCGTCATCGGTCGCCTCCAACGAGGTGTCGACGATCCCGTTCGCCCCGTTCACCCCGATCGGCCAGCTGATCGGCCCGGTCATCTCGATGGCCTCGACGGCGGACGGCACCGGGTACTGGTTGACCACCGCCTCGGGCGCGGTGTCGGCCCACGGCTCGGCCACGGACCTCGGTTCGACCTCCTCCCTGACGCTTGCCGCCCCGATCGTGCAGTTGGTGGCCGACCCGGCGGGTGACGGCTATTGGCTGGTGGGTGCCGACGGAGGTGTGTTCGCCTACGGTGCCGCCCGGTACGAAGGTGCCGCCTCGAACCTCCCGCTGAACTCGCCGATCGTGGACCTGGTCCCGACGGCGGACGGCCTCGGCTACTGGGAGGTGGCGGCCGACGGCGGTGTGTTCGCCTACGGCGACGCCGCCTTCAAGGGATCCCTCGGCGGCAGCGCACAGACGTCGCCGACCGTCGGCATGACCGCTGACAACGCGACCGGCGGCTACTGGCTGGTCGCAGCCGACGGTACCGTCACCGCGTTCGACGCACCGCAGCTCGGGCCCGTGGCCGGTGCGCTTCCCGTGGCGCCTGTGGTCGGCATCGCCTCCACCGCCGACGGCAAGGGCGTGTGGGAGGTCACCCGTACCGGTGCCGTCTACGCCTACGGGGACGCGGCGTTCCGCGGCCCGGATGCACCGCTGCAGCCGGCCGCCCCCATCGAGGGAATCAGCGCGGATGCCACTGCGGGCGGCTACTGGCTGGTGGGTGCCGACGGCGGGGTCTACGCGTACGGTGCCGGCTTCTACGGCGCCGGCTGACCGACCGCAACCCTGCGCACCCGTCACCCCGGCTGCGAGCCGTGACCGACACCGTGGTCGCCTTCCAGGTCCGGGTCGGTTGCTAGCGTCATCCGCGATGCGGACATGACCGAACCCCTGAGCCACACCCAGGCCTTCAGCGACCCCGAAGTGCCGGGCCACTCCGACTCGACGCCACTGCTCGCCACCGCGGAACAGCGGATGGCGGTCATGGTCCGCAACTTCGACGACCCGTCCCGCGAGTGGCGACGGCTGTGCGCCGAGGTCTTCGGCACGTTCTTCCTCGTGCTCGTGGCGGCCGGTGGACCCATGATCGACCACTCGATCCCGGGGTCGGTGGGCCGGGCCGCCGCGGTGGTGGCGCCGGGCCTGATGGTGATGTCCATCATCCTCTTCATGGGGAGGGTGTCGGGTGCACACCTGAACCCTGCCGTCACCCTGGCGTTCTCCCTCCGACGGGACTTCCCGTGGCGACGGGTGCCGGCCTACGTGGTCGCGCAATTCGGGGGCGCGCTCCTGGCCGCCTGGTTCCTCCAGGTCGTCGTCAACGTGTCCGCCCGGTACGGCTCGAACTACCCGGCGCACAGCCATTCGGCCACCGCCTCGTTCCTGATGGAGGCGGTCCTCACCCTGGGCCTCGTCAGCGTGATTCTGGGCACGGCGTCCGGCGCCCAGCAGGTGGGCCTCTTCGGAGCGCTCGGCGTGGGTGGCTACATCGCCCTGGCCGGCCTGTGGGCCAGCCCGATCTCGGGTGCGTCGATGAATCCGGCCCGGACACTGGGACCGGACATCGTGTCGATCGACCTCACCTCGTGGTGGGTGTATCTGGCCGGGCCGCTGCTCGGCGCCCTATTGGCCGTCGGGATGGCGTACCTCCTGCGGGGTCCCGGAGGCGGCACGACCGGGTCACTGGCTGCGCAGGGCACCATCAACCCGAAGATCACCCACCCGGGCAAGGCCTGAACCTTCCGGCTGATCGGTAGATCAGCCGCCGACGAGTTTGCCGAGCGCGGCGGCGTGCCACGTCTCCCGTCCCCTGCGGTCCTCGGCAAGGTCCGCCGCCCCGGCCAGTCGGAGACCGGCATTGATACCGACGTAGCGGAAGGGCTCGGGCTCCCACCTGGGCGACCGGTGGTTCACCCAGGGGAGCGAGGTGAGATCGGTGGATTCGCCCAGGATCAGGTCGCGCAGGGTGCGCCCTGCCAGGTTCGTGGTCGACAGGCCGTCGCCGACATAGCCGCCGGCCCACGCCATCCGGGTGGAGCGGTCGATCCCGACCGAGGAGAACCAGTCACGGGAGATGCCGAGTGGGCCACCCCACGCGTGGGTCACCTCGGCGTCCCGCAGGGCCGGGAACAGCTCGACCAGGGTCCGCCGCAGCGCCTCGTGCACCCCGGCGTTCCGGTCGTACTCGGGCCGGATGGCGGAGCCGAAGTGGTAGGGGGCCCCGCGACCGCCGAACGCCATGCGTCCGTCCTCGGTGCGCTGTCCGTAGATGACGAGGTGGCGGTGATCGGCGAACGTCTGGCGGTCGGCCAGGCCGGTGCCGGCCCAGAACTCGTCGGGCAGGGGTTCGGTGGCGATCATCAACGAGTAGACGGGCACGAGGTCGCGGTCGTGGCCGTCGAGCGTCCGGGTGTAGCCCTCGGTCGCCCGGACGACGGTACCGGCCCGCACCGTGCCGCGGTCGGTGACGACCACGCCCGGCGCGATCGAACGCACGGTGGTCCGTTCGTAGATCGGGACACCCCGGCGCTCGACGACCTCGGCAAGGCCGCGCACCAGCCGTGCCGGGTCGACGGCCGCACAGTGTGGCGTGTAGGTGCCGCCCAGGACGTCGGTCGACCCGACCAGGTCGTGCGCATCGTCGGCCGACAGGAGTCGGAGGTCCTCCTCACCGATGCCGCGCAGGCGTGCCTCGTCGACTTCCTGATGCGTCCGCTGCAACTGGGCCGGCGTGCGGGCCAGGACTACGGTGCCGCCCTGGTGGAAGCCGCACCCGATGCCCTCGACGGTGACGACGCGACCGACCTCGCGGACGGTCTCCTGCATGGCGAGGCGCTGCGCGGTGCCCGAGCCGGGACCGGCGGCCTTGTCGAGTGTGGACTCGGAGACGCTGAAGAGCGCCGAGCACCAGCCACCGTTGCGCCCCGACGCCCCGAACCCCGCGACATCGCGCTCGAGCACGGCGATCCGCAACGTGGGATCCGCCTCGCTGAGGTAGTAGGCCGTCCACAGCCCGGTCAGCCCGCCGCCGACGACGGCCACGTCGACCTCGAGATCGCCCGGGAGTCCCGGGCGGACCGTCAGGTCACCCGGCAACCCGTCCCACCACAGGGAGAGCGCCCGGTAGCGCTCGCCCGACGGCGGGGTCAGATCTGCTTCCACGCCTCGGTGAGGACGTCGCGCAGACGGGTCGTGATGTACTCGAACTCCTCCGGCCCGCAGGTGAGAGGCGGGGCCAGCTGGATCACGGGGTCGCCCCGGTCGTCGGCACGGCAGATGAGTCCGGACTCGTAGAGCGCATGGGACAGGAAGCCGCGCAGCAGGCGCTCGGCCTCGTCGTCGTTGAACGTCTCCTTGGTTTCCTTGTTCTTGACCATCTCGATGCCGTAGAAGTAGCCGGCGCCGCGCACGTCGCCCACGATGGGGAGCTCCTTCAGCGTTTCGAGGGAGGCGCGGAACTCGGCCTCGTGCTCCAGCACGTTGTCGAGGATCCCCTCCTTCTCGAACACGTCGATGTTGGCCAGCGCCACCGCGGCGCTCACCGGGTGCCCGGCAAAGGTGATGCCGTGCAGGAAGCTCGCACCGGCGAGGAAGGGCTCGATGACCCGGTCGCTCACGGCGAGGGCGCCCATCGGCGAGTAGCCGCTGGTGAGTCCCTTGGCCATGGTGATCATGTCCGGCACGTAGTCGTAACGCTCGGCGCCGAAGAAGTGGCCGAGGCGGCCGAAGGCGCAGATGACCTCGTCGGAGACGAGCAGGACGCCGTGGCGGTCGCAGATCTCACGGACCCGCTGGAAGTAGCCGGGGGGCGGCGGGAAGCAGCCGCCGGCGTTCTGCACGGGCTCGAGGAAGACGGCGGCCACGGTCTCGGGGTCCTCGGCCTCGATGGCCTGCTCGATGGCGTCGGCCGCCCAGCGGCCGAAGGCCTCTTCGTCGTCCTCGAAGTACGGGGCCCGGTAGAAGTTCGTGTTCGGTACCTTGAACGCGCCGGGCACGAGCGGCTCGAACGGCGTGCGGATCTCCGTGACACCCGTGATCGACAGGGCGCCCATGGTGGCACCGTGGTACGCGATGCTGCGGCTGATCACCTTGGTCCGCTGGGGCTGGCCGATCAGCTTGAAGTACTGGCGGGCCAGCTTCCATGCCGACTCGACGGCCTCCGAGCCGCCCGTGGTGAAGAAGATGCGGTTGATGTCGCCGGGCGTGAGTTCGGAGATCTTCTCGGCGAGCTCCACCGCCTTCGGGTGGGCGTAGCTCCACACCGGGAAGTAGGCGAGCTTGGCCGCCTGCTCAGCGCCCGCATTCACCAGTTCCATGCGGCCGTGACCGAGCTGGCTGGTGAAGAGGCCGGACAGCCCGTCGAGGTACTTGTTGCCGTGCTGGTCGAAGACCCAGACCCCCTCGCCGTGGGTGATCACCGGGATCTCCTGCTTGGTGTCGTTCGACATCCGGGTGAAGTGCATCCAGAGGTGCCGGTGTGCGGCCTCCTGCAGTGCGTCGTTCGAGTACTCGGTCATCGTGTCCCCCATGTGTAGGTCTGCTTCTTCAACTTCAGGTACATGAACATCTCGGTCTCCCGCACGCCCGGGATCTGTCGGATCACCCCGTTGAGGAGGTCCAGCAGCGCGTCCTCGTCCTCGCACACCAGCTCCACGAGGATGTCGTACTCGCCCGCCACCATCACCACGTAGTCGATGTCGTCGACCGCGGCGAGGCGGTCGGCCACGGCCCGGGCGTCGCCATCGGCCCGGATGCCCACCATGGCCTGGCTGCGGAAGCCGACCTGCAGGGGATCGGTGACGGCCACGATCTGCATGATCCCGGCCTCACGCATCTTCTGCACCCGCTGACGCACGGCCGCCTCGGACAGCCCGACGGCCTCGGCGATGGAGCCGTAGGTGCGCCGACCGTCCTGCTGCAACTGCTCGACGATCGCCTTGTTGATGTCGTCGAGCAGCCCGGCGGCCGTCCCGTTGACGGCGGGGCCGGTCATCGGGCCGCGGTCCGGTCCGGGTCGGACGGGGTCTGGCGCACGGAGCGCTGGATGGCTGTGGGATCGGTCATACGAATCCAGTTCTAGCAGTTAACGAACAGTTAACGTGGATTCTTGGCCGAATACAAGCGGTATCCGTAGTTGTTCACACGGAGTTAGCAGAAATCACTTGTCAGATCGTTCAACTTGGGCCACGATGACACCCAATCAGCGAGCAGCCGGTGCCCACCTGCGGTCACCGGGTACGAAGTGCCCGTCACGCCACATCACCAATCGGGGGAGGATCTTTGAGCACCACCAAGCTGTCGAACTTCATCGGTGGTTCCTATGCCGAGCCGAAGTCCGGCACGTCGTCCACGCTGCTCGACCCGAGCACGGGTGAGCCGAACTTCGAGGCACCGGTGTCCGGGGCCGAGGAGGTGGACGCCGCCATGGCCGCCGCCACCGCGGCCTTCCCGGGATGGCGGGACGCCACGCCCTCGGAGCGCAGCCTGGCGCTCTTCCGTATCGCCGACGCCATCGAGGCCCGGGCCGAGGAGCTCGTCGCCGTCGAGAGCGCCAACACCGGCAAGCCCGTGGCCGTGACGCTGTCGGAGGAGATCCCCCCGATGGTGGACCAGATCCGTTTCTTCGCCGGCGCCGCACGCCATCTCGAGGGCAAGTCGGCCGGGGAGTACCTGGCCGACCACACGTCGATGATCCGGCGTGAGCCGATCGGCGTGTGCGCCGCCGTCACCCCGTGGAACTACCCGGCCATGATGGCCGTCTGGAAGTGGGCGCCGGCCATCGCCGCAGGAAACGCGATGGTACTGAAGCCGTCCGACACCACCCCGGCCTCGACCCTGTTGATGGCCGAGATCCTCGCCGAGCACCTGCCTGACGGCGTCTTCAACGTCGTCTGTGGCGACCGCGACACCGGTCGCATGCTGGTGGAGCACCCCACCCCGGCCATGGTCTCCATCACCGGCAGCGTGCGGGCCGGCATGCAGGTGGCCGAGGCCGCGTCCCACGACGTGAAGCGCGTCCATCTCGAGCTCGGCGGGAAGGCCCCGGTCGTGGTGTTCGACGACGCCGACCTCGAGGCCGCCGCCGAGGGCATCGCCATCGCCGGGTACTTCAACGCCGGTCAGGACTGCACGGCCGCCACCCGGGTGCTGGCCGCACCGGGCATCTACGACGACTTCGTGTCCGCCCTCGTCGAGCAGGCCCGGGCCCAGACGGTGGGCGGCACCGACGTGACCGACGCCGACTACGGCCCGCTCAACAGCGCCACGCAGCTCGAGCGACTCAGCGGCTTCTTCGACCGCCTTCCCAGCCATGCCGAGGTCGTGACTGGCGGCTCGCAGGTGGGGGAGCGGGGCTACTGCTTCGCCCCCTCGGTCATCGCCGGCCTCCACCAGGACGACGAGGTGATCCAACAGGAGCTCTTCGGTCCGGCCATCACCGTCCAGCGCTTCAGCGACGAGGACGAGGCCATCGCCTGGGCCAACGGTGTCCAGTACGGGCTGGCCTCGAGTGTCTGGACGCAGAACCACGGCCGGGCCATGCGTATGGCCAAGGCCCTCGATTTCGGGTGCGTGTGGATCAACACCCACATCCCGATCGTCGCCGAAATGCCCCACGGTGGGTTCAAGCACTCGGGCTACGGCAAGGACCTGTCCTCCTACGGATTCGAGGACTACACGCGGATCAAGCACGTGATGAGCTTCATCGGCAGCTGAGCGGACGGTATCGGCCGGGGGCGGCCGACGCGCTGTCGGGTGCGGAGAAGATTTGTCGGAACAGCAGTACCGCAGGACCACCGGGGGGCTGGTGGATCAGTACCCAGTAGGGGATACCAAGAGCCAGATGGCCTAGCAACAAGGGGAGACAGATGAGCACGGACACAGTCGACAGCACGGGTAAGCCGCCCGAGGTACCGGGACCGTTCGGGGCGCCGGTGCCGTCCGATCAGGCGGGCCCGACCCTGCGGGCGGACACGCTCAACCTCTTCGACTCCACCGTCGTGGCCGTGTCGTCGGTGGCCCCGGCGTACACACTGGCCGCCACCATGGCCGTCCTGTTCCTCACGGCGGGCATCGCCTACGCCGGACCGGCCGTCATCTGGATGGCCTTCATCCCCGTCCTGTTCATCGCCATCGCCTACTTCCACCTCAACCGCCGGGACCCGGACTGCGGGGCCTCCTATTCGTGGCTGTCCAAGCTCGTCAGCCCGTACGTCGGCTGGTTCAACGGATGGGTACAGGTGGCGACCGGTGTGCTCTTCTGCGTGTCGGCGCCGATCCTGGCCGGGCAGTACACCCTGCAGCTGCTGAACGAGTGGAACTGGATCTCGGCCTCGACGGCCAACTCCGTCGGTGTCGCCGCCGTGGTGGCCGGGCTGTGGCTCGCCCTCATCACGTTCATCTGCATCTGGGGCATCCGGTGGACCACCAACTTCCAGTGGGTCCTCCTCATCGTCGAATACGTCGCGGTCATCGGGTTCTCCATCTGGGGGATCATCAAGGTCGCCGTCTCCCATCCCGCCGGCTCGCAGAGCTTCCACTGGTCGTGGTTGAGCCCGATGTCCATCACGGGATTCGGCGCCGTCTCGGCCGGCATCGTGCTCGGCGTGTTCTTCTACTGGGGCTGGGACACCGCCACCAACCTCAACGAGGAATCGAAGAACGCCACGAAGACCCCGGGCCAGGCCGGCATCATCGCCATGTTCCTTCTCCTGCTGGTGTTCGCCATCAACATCATCGCCGCCCAGATGCTGCTGCCCGAGAAGGCGTGGAACGCGCACCAGAGCACGATTCTCCTCTACTTCGCCCAGCGGGCCGCGGGTAACTGGGCGGGTTACGTGATGCTGGTGGCCGTCCTCTCCTCGACGGTGGCGACCACCCAGACCACCCTGCTCCCGGCGGCCCGGATCACCCTGTCCATGGCCCGTGACGGGGTCTTCCCCCGGGTATTCGCGTCCATCCAGGGGAAGCTCAAGACACCCGCAGTCGGCACCTTGATCCTCGCGTTCGTCTGCCTCTTCGGGATCCTCCTCACGAGCCAGGTCACGTCGATCCAGTCGGTGTTCAACAACCTGATCCTGAACATCGGTGTGCTCATCGCCTTCTACTACGGCATCACCGGCCTGGCGTGTGCCTGGGCGTACCGGAAGGTGGCCTTCAAGGAGACCCGGTTCTTCTTCACCGGATTCCTCTTCCCGCTCCTGGGCGGCGCCGTCCTGATCTTCGTGCTGGTCAAGGTCATCATCGGTGCCGGCACGACGGGTCTGCCGGTCATCATCGCCATGGCGCTCGGCGTCCCGCTGGTGATCCTCGCCCGGTTCACCACCAAGGGCGACTTCTTCAAGACCAAGATGGTCACGTACACCGAGATCGGCGAGTAGCACGTGCGACCGGCCGGTGGTCGACCACGAGGTCGGCCGCCGGCCGGTGGCGCGCCCGCAGCACCATCGAGCAACACGCAACCACCAACCAGCAGTTCCGAGCAGTGAGGTCGAACAAGTGATCGTCGGTGTCCCCAAAGAAGTGAAGGCAGACGAGTACCGGGTGGCCATCACCCCGGCGGGTGTCCGGGAGTTGACCGCCGCCGGCCACACGGTCCTCGTGGAGAAGGAGGCCGGGGTCGGCTCGTCCATCCCGGACGACGACTTCATCGCCACCGGCGCGCAGATCCTCGACGACCCGGATGACATCTGGGCCGCCGCCGACCTGGTGCTGGGCGTGAAGGAGCCGATCGCCGTGGAGTACCCGCGACTCGGCGCCCGCAAGGACCAGGTGCTCTTCACCTACCTGCACCTCGCCGCCTCCCGCCCGTGCACCGATGCGCTGATCGCCGGTGGCAACACGGCGATCGCCTACGAGACCGTGCGGCTCCCGGACAACTCGCTCCCGCTCCTCACGCCGATGAGCGAGGTAGCCGGGCGCATGGCCCCGTTGATGGGCGCGCACCACCTCATGCGACCGGGCGGCGGCCGCGGCACCCTGGTGTGCGGCGTCCCCGGCGTGCGGTGCGCCAAGATCGTCATCCTTGGTGCCGGTGTCGCCGGCATGGCCGCCGCCACGCTGGCCGTCGGCATGCACGCCGAGGTCTACATCCTGGACCGCAACCTGGAGCGCCTGCGTCAGGTCGACCACCACTTCCGGGGTGGCCTCGAGACGGTGGCCTCCTCCACCCACGCCATCGAGGAGGTGTGCGTCGACGCCGACATCGTGATCGGCGCCGTCCTGGTGGTCGGGGCCAAGGCCCCCAAGTTGATCAGCGACGAGCTGGTGGGCAAGATGCGCGACGGCTCGGTACTGGTCGACATCTCGGTGGACCAGGGCGGCTGCTTCGAGTCGACCCGGCCGACGACCCACTCGGACCCCACGTTCGAGGTCAACGGCTCCGTCTTCTACTGCGTGGCTAACATGCCGGGCGCCGTTCCCCACTCGTCCACCCACGCGCTGGTCAACGCCACGCTGCCCTACGTCCTCAACATCGCCAACCACGGCTGGAAGGACGCCGTGTCCGAGGATGCGGCCCTGGCCGAGGGCGTCAACGTGGCCGAGGGCACCGTGGTCTACGAGCCCGTGGCCGAGGCCCACGGCATGGACTACCGCCCGCTGGCCAAGTTCATCGCCTGAGCGTCACGATCCGCGAGCGCAACCATCCGTCCGATGCCGTGCCCTCCGTCAGCTGACGTCGCGCACCGGCACCGTCCCCGGGCCCATGGGACCGGTCGCGATGTGGTCGGGCAGCACGATGTCGTCCGCCAGATCGGGCGCCGGCACCGGGTCGAGTCGGACGGTGCGCAGCGGCACCTCGCCGGCCCACACCTGGAGATCGAGATCCTCGTCCTCGTCACCCGGCGGCCCGGCACTGACTTTCACCGAGGCCTGGTCGAGGGCGAGGCGCAGCACGCTCGTCCGCTGCAGCTCCTTGGCCGACGGATCGCGGGCGTAGCCCCACTGCCCGGGAACGACGTGCTCGCTGATGGCCCGGAGGCCGTCCAGCTTCTCGGCGGGGTCGTCGACGAGCTCGGGCAGCCCGTAGACCATGGCGCAGCGGTAGTTGACCGAATGGTTGAAGACCGAGCGGGCCAGCACCAGGCCGTCCACCAGTGTGACCGTCACGCAGACCGGTGCGGGCGCCCTTGCCGTCCGCAGGCTGCGGCTCGCCACCGAGCCGTGCACGTAGAGGTGGTCGCCACGCCGGGCGTAGGTCGTGGGGATGACCATCGGCCAGCCGTCGACGTCCAGGCCGAGGTGGCAGAGGAACCCGGCGTCGAGCACGGCGTCGAGGTCCTCGCGGCGGTGGGAGCCCTGCTCGGGCAACCGCCGCAGGCGCACCCGGTCCGACGCCGGTGCGTCGTCCGCACGTGCCCCGTCGTCATCGGCCATGGGACGATTGTTGCACGCCGTTCCGTCACGCCTGTCCCCGGCCGGACCCGCGTGCGGGACCGCATCGCCGCCCCAGCCACCCCCCGGCCCGCCATGCGCGCCCGCACCGTCACCCGCAGCACCCGTCACTACGAGGGGGAGCCCGGCTCCCTGAGGAGCGTCACCCCGTGAAGCAGATCGGCACATCCCTGGAGGGCGCCAGCGCCCGCACCGCACCCGTCTTCGACCCCGCCACCGGCGTCCAGGCCGCCGAGGTCGTCCTCGCCACCGCCAAGGACGTCGACCACGTGGTCGAGACGGCGGCGACCGCCTTCGCCTCGTGGCGCGACACGTCGCTGACGGCGCGCAGCCGCATCCTCTTCGCCTTCCGGGAGCTGGCCGACAGGCACCGTGACGACCTGGCCGCCGCCATCACCGCCGAGCACGGCAAGGTCCTGGAGGACGCCCGCGGCGAGGTGGCGCGTGGTATCGAGGTGATCGAGTTCGCGTGTGGGATCCCGCACCTGTTGAAGGGCGAGTTCAGCGAGGACGTCTCCACCGGCGTCGACGCCTCGTCGATCCGCCAGCCTCTGGGCGTCGTCGTCGGCATCACGCCGTTCAACTTCCCGGTCATGGTGCCGATGTGGATGTACCCCGTCGCCATCGCCTGCGGGAACACCTTCGTCCTCAAGCCGTCCGAGCGCGACCCGTCGCCCTCCGAATTGGTGGCCGACCTCTGGCGCGATGCCGGCCTGCCCGACGGCGTGTTCAACGTGGTCCACGGCGACGCCGAGGCCGTGAACGCGCTGCTCGACCATCCGAAGGTTGCCGCCGTGTCCTTCGTGGGCTCGACGCCCATCGCCCAGCACGTCTTCGAGCGGGGTCACGCCTCCGGCAAGCGGGTCCAGGCACTCGGTGGTGCGAAGAACCACGCCGTGGTGCTGCCCGATGCCGACCTCGGCTCGACGGCCGACGCCCTGATCGGTGCCGGCTACGGCTCGGCGGGGGAGCGGTGCATGGCCATCAGCGCCGTCGTGGTGGTCGGCGACGCCGACCCGCTGGTCGAGGCCGTGGCGACGCGGGCGCGGGCGCTGCGCACTGGCCCGGGTACCGACCCGACGTCCGACATGGGCCCGCTCATCACCCGGGTCCACCGCGACCGGGTCGCCGGCTACGTGGACTCGGCGTTGGCCGACGGGGCCGAGATCGTCGTCGACGGCCGCGGGGTGACGGTGCCCGGAGGCGAGGAGGGCTTCTTCTTCGGCCCCACGCTCGTCGACCGGGTCACGCCGGACATGGCCGTCTACCGGGACGAGATCTTCGGGCCGGTCCTGTCCGTGCTCCGGGTGGACAGCCTCGACGAGGCCATCGCCCTGGTGAACGCCAACCCGTTCGGCAACGGCACGGCCATCTTCACCCGCGACGGCCGCTCGGCCCGCACCTTCCGGCGCGACGTGTCGGTGGGCATGGTGGGCATCAACGTGGCGATCCCGGTCCCCATGGCGTACTACTCATTCGGCGGGTGGAAGCAGTCCCTCTTCGGTGACGCCCACATCCACGGCATGGAAGGGGTCCGGTTCAACACCCGCCTCAAGTCGATCACCACCCGGTGGCCCGACACCGACGGTCCGGGCGCGGCTCCGGTGAGCTCGCTGCACTTCCCCTCGGGTGACAAGCGCTGAGCGCCCCGGGCACCCCGGCGGGCCGCAAGGGCCCTGGCTAACGTCACGTGCGTCGAAGGGCCGCCGCGGCTACGGCCCCACCGGGGAGGCACCGTGAAAATCGTGATGGCCGGGGGCGGCATCATCGGGCTCTCGTCCCATGCTCCTGGCGCGGGACGGGCACGAGGTCGTCGTGATCGAGCGTGACCCCGCTCCCTGGTGCCGCAGTGGCGGCCCCCGGGGTGTTCGACACGGTGCTCGAGGTCGGGGCCGCCCCGGCTGACGTCACCCGGCCGGGCCCGAACGGTGCAGAGTTCGTCGCCGTGGCCGCCGGCTGATCCACCATCCATCCATCCATCCATCCATCCATCCATCCATCCACCCATCCATCCATCCATCCATCCATCCATCCACCTGCCCGCCGCCCGAACCGGGAGGTGGGAGTACCGAGAGGAATCCCATGGAGATCGACAGCGGCGGCGTGACCATCCACGTGGAGGTGACCGGCGAGGGACGCCCCGTCCTCCTCCTCCACGGGTTCCCGGACTCGGGAGCGCTCTGGCGCCACCAGGTGCCGGCCCTCGTGGATGCCGGGTTCCGGGTGGTGGTGCCGGACCTGCGGGGCTTCGGCGCCTCGGACGCACCGGAGGGTGTCGAGGACTACTCGATCCTCCATACCGTCGGCGACCTCGTCGCCGTCCTCGACCACCTGGGCATCGACCGGCCCCACGTGGTGGGCCACGACTTCGGCGCAGCCACCGCCTGGGCCATGGCCGCGTTCCTGCCCGATCGCGTCGACCACCTCGTCGCACTGTCGGTCGGCCAGCCCGCGGCCTTCCGGTCGGTCGGCGTCCCTCAGCTCGAGAAGTCTTGGTACATGTTCTTCTTCCAGTTCCCCGGGGTGGCCGAGCAGTGGCTGGCCGCCGACGGTTGGGCCAACTTCCGTGCCTGGAGCCGCCACCCGGACGCCGATGCCGTGGTCGAGAGGTGGGAGGCGACGGGCACGCTGACGGCCGCCCTCAACTGGTACCGGGCCAACATCCCGCCCGAGGGGTTCGTGGCCCCGGCACTCGAGCTGCCGCAGGTCCAGGCGGCGACCATGGGCGTGTGGAGCAGCGGCGACTTCGCACTCACCGAGGAGCAGATGACCGCTTCCGGTGGCTACGTCGCGGGCCCGTGGCGCTACGAGCGGATCGAGGGCCCCGGTCACTGGATGCAGCTCGAGGCACCCGAGGTGGTCACCGGACTGCTGCTCGACTTCCTCCCCTCGTGACGCCCACCGTCGGGGGGCGGCGACGGGCCTTGACGCCCGGAGGGGTGCGGCTGCGACCGGGACACCGCCCGGTAGCCTCGATCCGGTGACGACCCTGGCAGGAGTCCCGCACATCTCGGCCATCGTCGACGTCGACGGTCCCGTCCACTACGTCGACTACGGCGGCCCGGCGGACGCCCCGTTGATCGTGGCCGTCCACGGACTCGGCGGCTCCCACCTGAACTGGGCCGCGGTGGCCCCGCACGTGATCGGTCACAGCCGACTGGTGGCACTCGACCTACTTGGTCACGGACGCACGCCGGCCGCCGGCCGCCGCCCGGATGTGACCGGCCACGTGGAGCTGGTCACGGGGTTCATCGACCGGGTGTCCGACCGACCGGTGCTCCTGATGGGCAACTCGCTCGGTGGTCTCGTGGCCGCGCTGGCCGCGTCGTCCGCCCCCGATCGCGTGGCCGGGCTGATCCTGGTCGACCCGGCGCTGCCCACCGAGCGCCTCGGCCTCGTCCACCCCCGGGTGGTGGCGAACTTCGTGGTGTGTTCGCTGCCCGGCGTGGGCGAGCGGTTCCTCACCGCCCGACGCAACCGGTCCACGGCCGAGCGGACGGTCCGTCGGGTGCTGGCCGCCACCTGCGTGGACCCGTCGCGTGTGCCGGTCGACGTGGTCGACGCCCACATCGCCCTGACGGCGGAGGTGGACCGCACCGAGTCTGACCGTGCCTACCTGGCGTCGGCCCGGTCGCTCGCCCGCGTCATGGCCCGCTCGGGACCCACCGTGGCCCGGATCGACTCGATCGACGTGCCCGTCCTCCATCTGCACGGGGCCCGCGACCTCCTGGTGCCCCTCGGCGCGGCCCGGCGCATGGCCGAGGGCCGCACCGACTGGCGGTTGGACGTGGCCCGCGACATCGGGCACGCACCGATGCTCGAGACGCCGGTATGGACGGGCCTGCGCGTCGCCGAGTGGCGGGCCGGCGCCGGCGCGGCGGCGTTCGCCCGGGCCGGCGGTTCGGTCGACCCGGCTGCCGCCGTCAGTTGACCTGGCGCTCCAGGCCCTCCCAGTAGGGCGCGCGCAGCCGGAACTTCTGCAGCTTGCCGGTAGCCGTGCGCGGCAGCTCGTCCCGCAGCTCGACCTGCTTCGGGCACTTGTACCCGGCCAGCACGGAACGACAGTGGGTGATGACGATCTCCTCGGTGACGCCGCTGGTCCCGTCGGTCACGACGAGCGCCAGGACCATCTCGCCCCACTTGTCGTGCGGTACGCCGATGACCGCCACCTCGAGGATGCCACCCAGGGAGAAGATGGCGTCCTCGACCTCGATCGACGAGACGTTCTCGCCGCCGGTGATAATGACGTCCTTCTTGCGGTCGAGGATGCTCAGGTGGCCCTCCTCGTCGAGCAGTCCGCCGTCGCCGGTGTGGAACCAGCCACCGGCCAGAGCCGCGGCGGACTCCTCGGGCTGCTGCCAGTACCCGGTCATGACGGTGTTGGACCGGGCCAGGACTTCGCCGTGTTCGTCGACGGTGAGGGAGGTGCCGAGGGCGGGCGCCCCGGCCCGCATGAGCTTGCGGGCCCGTTGGTCGGACGGCAGCTCGTCCCATTCGGCCCGGGCGCGGTTGACGGTCAGCAGGGGTGAGGTCTCGGTCAGTCCGTAGATCTGGATGAACTCCCAGCCGAGCTCGGACTCGATGCGCTCGATCGTCTTGGACGGTGGTGGCGCCCCGGCCACCACGACCCGGGTCGTGCCCGCCCCCGGTACCGGACCCTCCCAGTCCGGGGCGGCGTCGAGCACGGCGTTGACGACGGCGGGCGCCGCGCACAGCAGCGTCACCCCGTGCCGGTCGATCCGACGCAGGATCTCGGGACCGTCCACCTTGCGCAGTGCGATCTGGGTCACGCCCATGCCCGCCGTGGTCCACGGCATGCCCCAGCCGTTGGCGTGGAACATCGGCAGGGTGTGCAGGTAGACGTCGCGGTCGGAGACGCCGACGTGCCACCCGAACATGGCCGAGTTGAGCCAGCAGTTGCGGTGGGTGAGCTGCACGCCCTTCGGGCGGGCCGTCGTGCCCGACGTGTAGTTGATGGTGGCGGTGGCCGACTCGTCGGACTCCCATGCCACCGGCTCGATCCCGGGCAGGAAGAGCTCGGCGTCGGCCTCGGGACCGAGCACGTAACGCCGCTCCGGCCCGATGCCGGCCAGTGCCTCCTCGAGCTCCGGGTCGACCAGGAGCACCGTGGCGCCGGAGTGGCCGAGGATGTACTCCACCTCGGCGGGCGCGAGGCGGAAGTTGATCGGCACCAGGATGCGGCCCCAGCCGGACACGCCGAAGAACGACGTCAGGAGCCGTGCGGAATTGTGCGACACGATGGCCACCCGCTCGCCGGGGCCGATACCCAGGCGGTCGAGTCCGGCGGCCTGGGCCCTCGCCCGGTCGGCCAGTCCGGCGAAGGTGAGCGGCTCCCACGGTGCTGCGGGCTGGTCCGGTTCGTCGACGACGGCCACCCGTTCGGGGTAGGCGACGGCGGCCCGGTCGAGGAACTGGCGGACATTGAACTGGACCTGCATGGTGCTCCCCCTGCTTCCGATCAGCGCCACCAATCTACGCACTCCGGCCCGCCGGCCCCGGCCCGTCCTCCCGGCCGGCCGCCTCGCTAAGGTGCCGGCATGACCCCACCACGCGTGGCCGTCGGCCCGTTCCCGTCCGAGTTCGCCACCGATGCCGTGCGGGACGGCGGAGGCGAGGTGGTCGACCTCCACGACCGACCCGACAGCATCGTCTGGCTCGACCCGGGCGACATCGACGGGCTGGCCACCTGGCTGGCCGAGGTGCCGGATGCCCGGTGGGTGCAGCTACCGTTCGCCGGCGTCGAGCGGGTGGCGGCTGCCGGGCTCCTCGACGACGACCGCATCTGGACCTGCGCCAAGGGCGCCTATGCGGAGCCGGTGGCCGAGCACGCACTGGCCCTGGCCCTGGCGGGCCTCCGTCACCTGCCGACCAGGGTGGCGGCCACGTCGTGGGGTATCCCGGCGGGGACCAGCCTCTACGACCGGAAGGTGACGATCGTCGGCGGGGGCGGGATCGCCATGTCGCTGCTCGAGCAACTTGCCCCGTTCCGGGTCGAGGCGACGGTCGTTCGGCGTACTCCTGACCCCGTGCCGGGTGCAGCCCACGTCCTGCCGGTGGACCGGCTGCACGACGCGCTGGTCGATCCCCTGGTGGTCGTCCTGGCGCTGGCGCTGACCCCGGAGACGATCGGCATCATCGGCGCACCCGAGCTGGCCGCGCTGCCGGAGACGGCGTGGCTGGTCAACGTGGCCCGTGGTCGCCACGTCGATACGTCGGCACTGGTCGACGCGCTCGGTTCGGGTTCGATCGCAGGGGCGGCGCTCGACGTCACCGACCCCGAGCCGCTGCCCGACGGCCATCCGCTGTGGGGGCTGGCGAACTGCATCGTCACGCCGCACACGGCGGACACCATCGAGATGGTCATCCCACTGCTGGCCGAGCGGATCCGGACCAACGTGCGCCGGCTGACCGACGGCGGGCCACCGGTCGGGCAGGTCGACGCCTCGGCCGGGTACTGAGCACCGCGGCCGACGCGGCTGTGGGGACGTCCGTCAGGGCACGGTGATCGACGTACTGCCGGGGCTCACCGGACCGCTCCAGGAGTCCTGGACGGGCGTGTCGGTGTAGATCCAGCTGCCAGCGGGTACGGGTGACTCCACGCAGTGGTTGGTGGGCACCACTCCGCTGCAACCGGGCCCCGCCGGGGACACCGCACCGGTGGCGGCATTCGTCCGGTCGACGAGGTACCCGCCGACGTCCAGTCCACCCGGCACGGTCACCGGTGCCCAGCTGAGGGTGACCTGCGTGGAGGTGGCGCTGCCGGACGGCTGTGCGCCAGTCGGCAGGACATAGGCCCCACCGGTGCTCGCGCCGGTCCCCGACGTGGACCATGCGGCACCCGCAACCGCCCTGGAGAGCAGGAGGGCCGGGAGGACGGCGACGCACGCCACCAGGACGGCGACGGTCCGGCTCCGGCCGGGACGGTTGCGGCTCATCGGGTGGTCGCCTTCCCGTGGTAGGTGAGGTGGAACACGGCTCCCTGGCAGGTGTTACCGGCGGCCAGGGCCATGGTGACCGCCAGGGTCACGATGGCGTGGCCGCCGGCCGGCACGACCACGTCCCCGCCCGCGAACTGGCTGACCGTCAGGTTCGCCTTCTTGCACAGCTTCGACGCATCGGCGACCGTGGCCGTGACGGATGTCACCGTGACCGGAGCGGTGCGCGCATTGGCGATGGTGAGCGGGAGGGGCAGGGTCGCCCCCGGATAGAGGCCGCCCACCGACCCCGTGATGGTCACCGGACCGGTCTCCTGGACCGGCGTCGTTCCGGCCGGTGACGCCGGGGACGCGTTCCTGGGGTCGGACGGCAGGGCGGACGTCGACCGGCCGATGCCGGTGAACTCCAGGGGCCGGGGGCCGGCTCCGGCCGGTAGCGCCAGGGCGGTCGCGGCCAGACCTCCGGCCACGGTCAGGCCGACCACGATGCGTCGGACGGTGGGCATCACGTTCTGGGTCTCGTGGGTCCGGTACCGGTCAGCTCTCGGTGGCGGTCACGGTGACGGGGACGTTGACGGTGACTCCTTGGCAGCCGTTGGGTGCCGCGAGGGCCAGGTCGACCACGTTGAAGACCTGGAGCGCGCCCGACGGCCCGGACGCCGGCACCGGGATGCTGGTCGAGGTCGGTGCGTTGGCATCGACGGTGAAGTTGGAGGACGGACAGGCCGTCGGGTTGGACGACACGGGGGTTCCCCAGGAGAACCCGGTCAGGTTGACCGGGAAGGGGTTCGGGTTCTGGACCGTGAGGTAGACGAATCCGGCGGGGCCGCCCGGATAGAGGGACAGTCCGTTGCCGCCCGGCGTGATGGCGGTCACCACCAGGCTCTGGGACACGTCGGTGCCGGCGGTGCCGGCACCACTGCCCGACGCCGTCCACAGGGCCGTGGCCACGCCACCACCGAGTGCGACGGCGGCGGTCGTTGCCGCCACGCCTACGACGAGTTTCCTGAGCTTCATGCTTCCTCCTGGGTTGACGGGACACGGATCGTGTCGTGATGACGGACTGACGACGACAGGACTGACGGCGACAGGTCGGGCGCGGCCAGGTCGGAGACCGCCCCGACGACGTTGTCGATGCGGAGTCCGCACCGGGCGGCCACATCGAGCACCAGTTCCTCGGATGGGGCCTCGAAGAGGTAGAAGCAGGTCTCCTCCTCCGGCACGTGGATCTGCCGGATGAGGTGCACGGCCACGCCGTCGGCCGCCACCGCCGCAGCCGCCCTGCTCAGGTCGTCGACGCGGGGCAGCGTCGGAACCCCGGGCCTGTCGGAGACGTAGACCTCGGCGAGGAACTCGGGCATGTCATCGACGGTACGGGACGGCGCCCGTCGGGGATATTCCGGAAACCTGGAATCTATGGAACCGGCGGTGCTCCGTTCAGCGGGTCCAGCTCGTCCAGCCGTCGTGCCAGCTGCGTGCGCGACCGGACGCCGAGCTTGGCGTAGGCGTGGGTGAGATGGGCCTCCACGGTGTACACGCTCACGAAGAGGGCGGTGGCGATCTCCTTGTTCGACCGTCCGTCGACCGCCAGGTCGACGACCTGGCGCTCGCTCGGGGTGAGTTCCCCACCACCGGCCCGACGGCCGCTGACCCGATCCAGCTCGGCCCGGGCGTGTCCGCTCCACCCGGTGCAACCGAGCCGATCGAACGCGGCGAGGGACTCCTCGAGCGACCGGCGGGCATCGGCCCGCTTGCGATGCCGGCGCTGCAGGGCCCCGAGGCGGAGCAACGACCGGGCGGCATCGAACTCGAGGCCCAGATCGGCGAAGCGCCCGGCGGCGTCGCGCAGGTCGCCGGCTGCGCCCGGGTCATAGTCGCCGCACAGTGCGATGGTGGCGCGGGACCTCTGGACGGTCACCTGGCCCCAGGGATGGTCCTGCGACAGCGCAGCCTCCTCCAGCCGGTCGACCACCAGCGTCGCCGTCCCGACGTCGCCGCACGCCGTCAGGGCCTCCACCAGGTCACCAGCGACTGGAAAGGCCCCCGGGTCCTCCACTCCTTCCCGCCGGGTGTGGTCCCACACCGCGGAAAGGTGGCGGACCGCCGTGGCACCGTCGTCATCGGCCAGCGCCGCCAGGCCGAGGGCGCGTGTCGCCTCCAGCCGGTCCCATCCGGCCTGGAGGTCGTCACCGGACCCGTCGAGCACCAGGGCGGCCGCTGTCCGGGACGCTGCCGGCAGCCCGGTGACCGCGGCCAGCACGGCCCGCAGCCGTGCCGCGAGTGCGAGGGGACCAGCGCCGACGAGGAGGTCACCCAGTTCGTCGAGGTGGTCGGTGGCGGCGCCGACCCGCCCGCTGCGCAGCTCGAGTTCGCAGAGCTGGACGTTGAGCACGAGGGCGAACTGGGCCTCACCCCGCTCGTCTTCGAGTCGACCCATCGTCTCGAAGCGCGTCCGGGCCTTGGCGATCTCGCCACGGAAGGCGAGGGCAACGGCACGGGGCCGGTCGATCGAGCTCTCGTATCGGCGCATCCCGGGCGTGGTCGAGTCCGCCAGGTCGTCCGTCGACTCGCCCCGCAGCACACGTGCCCACGCCAGGGCGTGGGTGATCCGGGGATCGAGCTCGGTCCCGCGTGGTCCGGCCCCGGCCAGAGTGGTCGCTCGCAGGGCGAGCTGCTCGGCTTCGTCGATCCGTTCGACCTGGTTGACGGTCAGGAGCACGGAACGTCGGGCGAGGACGAGGGCCAGGAGCCCAGGTTCATCGGCGGCTTCCTCCCGGGCCCGTTCGAGATGGAGCACCTCCTCGCGGAGCTCGGCACCTTCGCCGATCAGCAGGTGCGCCATCGCCCGGTGGCGGCCCGGAGGCAGGGCGTCGAGAAGGTCGGTCAACACGGCGTTCGCCCGCTCCTGGTCGCCCGTCATGATGTGGCACCTGGCCACGGCCAGTACGCGATCGGCACGGGCCCCGTCGTCGTCCGGGGTGAGCCGGAGTGCGTGGACCGCCAACTCCTCGGCGAGCGGCAGGTCGCCACGCTCGACAGCCGCCAGAGCGTACCGCTCCACGTCGGACGCCAGGCCCGCGTCGGGTCGCACGGTGGCGATGGCCAGGTGGCGGATACGCAGCATCGGGTCGGCGACCGCCGCGGCCAGGTCCAGGTGGAGCCCCCGTCGTTCGGACGCGGTCGACCGGCTCCGGACGACGGCTGCCAGGAGCGGGTGGACCGCCCGGACGACCGACCGGTCCTCGACGAGCACGGACTGGGACACCGCGTCCTCCACGACGAGGGGATCGACGACCGACGACAGCTCGGTCCGCCGGAGTCCGGCGCTCAGCGAGACCGCCAACAGTGCCCGGCGGACATCCGGGGGCAGTCTGCCGGCACGGGCCCCCAGGAGGTCCTCGACCAGGCCCGGGACCGGGAGCTCGCCCCCTGCCTCGGGGAGCCCCGCCTCCACCAGGGCGCGGCCGAGCTCCACGGCGAACAGCGGATTCCCCTGAGACCTGTCGAAGACCTGGCGCACCACCCGGCGGGGCAGAGGCGTGCCGAGCCGTCGGTGCAGTAGCTCCCGGACGGCACCGAAGCGCAGGCCGTCGAGTTCGATCGATCCCACGCCGACGAGGTCGAACCCCCGCTCGACAGCGGCGGGCCGGCCGCGGTGTCGCGAGCAGAGGATGCGGACCGGCAGGCCGCCCAGGCGACGGGCAGCGAAGGTCAGGCACTCCGCTGATGCCTGGTCGAGCCATTGCAGGTCGTCGATGGCCAACAGCACCGGTGCATGGCGGCTCAGCGTACGGAGCACGGCCAGGAAGCCGGCGGCGATGGCGAGTGGTTCGACCGGCCCACCGGTCGCTGTGGCACGGCCCAGTGCCACCTCCAGGGCGTGCTGCTGGGGAGCGGGGATCGAGGCGTCGTCGAGGTCCTCGCCGTCCAGGAGGTCGCCCAACCCGGCGAACGAGAGGCCGGCCTCGCTCTGGCTGCACCGCGTGGAGGCCACGGTCAGGCCGAGGGTGTCCGCACGGTCGAGCGCCGCCTCCCACACCGTGGTCTTTCCGACCCCCGGGTCGCCGCTCAGGACGAGACAGGCGACCCCGCGGTCACCGGTCAGGAACGACTCGACCGCCGCCAGCTCCGCCTCGCGGCCGAGGAGGGTGGTCGGGTCGGCCCGGTGGGGGACCGCGGTACCGGTCAACGGTTCCCGCCCGGTGTCGGCATCGGGTCACCTTCGCTGAGCGGTTCCTGGAGGTCCATGGCACCCGCATGCCTATCCGACGGGCACGGGGCCTGCCCAGGCGGCGGCTAGACCGACGGGGTCCGGTCTCCCACCGGCGTGTACCGGTAGCCGTAGCCCCGGATGGCCTCGAGCACGTCCTTGTACTCGTCGTGCCAGCCGAGCTTGCGGCGCAGTCGCAGCACGGTGAACTTGACCCGCTCCGGGCCGATGCCGAACGGGTCGTTCCACACCTGCTCCAGGAGCTGCTGGGTGGCGAGCGCCTGGCCGGGATGGCGGACGAACGTCTGGAGGAGCTGGAACTCGAGCTTGGTGAGGCCGACCACCTCGCCGTCGACGCGCACCTCGCGGGCCGGCCAGTCGACCTCGAGGTTGCCGTCGCGGTAGATGTTCGGTCCCTCGGCCGCGTGGGCCGGCGCCGCCGCCTGGCTCCGCCGCAGCAGGGCCTGGATGCGCGCACCCAGCTCCTGGACACCGAACGGCTTGGTCAGGTAGTCGTCAGCGCCGGCGGTCAGGCCTCGCACCTTGTCCTGCTCGAGGTCGTGGGCGGTCAGGATCAGGACCGGCACCTCGGAGAGGTCGCGGATGCGCTCCAGCACCTGCCATCCATCCATCTCCGGGAGCCCGATGTCGAGGACGACGAGGTCGGGACGCTCCTCGAAGAAGTTGCGCAGGCCGTTGCGACCGTCGCTGGCGACCACGCCCGTGCCGTTCTGCCTGGCCACCACCCGACGGACCGCTTCCGCGATCGAGGGGTCGTCCTCGATGATCAGGACCCGGGTGGTGCCGGCGAGCCGGTCGGTACTCGTGGCTGTGGTCATCGCTGGCGCTCCTTGCTGCGTGCTTCGGATCTTCGGGTGGCGTCAGGCACGTCCTGGGCGCCACCAGCGGACCCGACGCCCACGGGCAGCAGGTCCTCCTCCTCTGTATCGGCCGGTACGGCCGCGCCTTGAGCCTCGAGTTCCCGCTGCGCCTCCGCCACGGCGAGCGAGGGGAGGCGCACGCGGACCGTCGTGCCCTGCCCGGCGGCCGAGTGCAGTGTCAGGGTGCCACCGAGGTGTTCCACGATGGCCTGGACGATGGCCAGGCCGAGCCCCGTTCCCGGGATCACCTCCTGGGTGGCCTCGGCGCCCCGGAAGAACCGCCCGAACACCGCCTCCTGCTCGTCGGCCGGGATGCCGATGCCGGTGTCGGCGACCGACAGGATGACGGAGGACGACGAGATGGAGCAGCTCACCAGGACCCGCCCACCCGGCGGCGTGAACTTGACGGCATTGGACACCAGGTTGAGCAGCAGGCGCTCGAGCTGGTGTTCGTCGCCCAGGACCATGGCCCCGCCACCGGATGTCCGGGCCGTGAGCGTGAGCGACTTGCCCTCGGCGGTGGGTAGGAGTGACTCGCAGACGGTCTCCACGAGCGGGTCGACGTCGACGGGCACGAGGTGGATGGCGTAGACGGCGGAATTGAGGTGGGACAGGGTGAGGATGTCCTCGATAAGTACCGACAGGCGGACGCTGTTCTTCTCGATGATCTCGAGCATCCTGTCCTCGTCGCTCCCGATGGCGTCCTCGTCGCGCAGGAGCTCGGTGTAGGCCCGGATGGACGTGAGCGGGGTGCGCAGCTCGTGGGAGAAGGTCGACAGGAACTCGCTCTTGGCGCGGTCGAGATCCTGCAGTTGGCGGACGAGCTCGAGCTGGCGGGCGTAGAGGTGGGCCTGGACGATGGCCCGTCCCAGGTCGGCACCGACCGAGTCGATGAGGGCGATGTCGTCGTCGTTCCACTCCGGCACCGGGTCGACGACGCCCAGTCCGAGCAGGGCCAGGAGGTTGTCGTCGGCGTCGTGGACGGGGGACAGCACCCAGGCGTGGTAGCCGCCGGTGTTGACGAACGCGGGTTCGGCGTCGCCGTCGGGTGACGGGGGCAGGTCGGCGACGTCGGCCAGGGCCAGGGTGCCCTTGCGGGCGGCCACGCCGTCCAGGAACCGGCGGTTGGCAGGATTCAGGGCGAGCGTGTCGTCGTCCGGATCGGGCACGCGGTCGGGGTGCCAGACGGTGGGTCGGTCCTCGAACCTGCCGGTGTCGTCCGCCGTGTACACGACGACCACGTCGACGTCGAGGACGTGGCCCATCGTCGAGGCGATCTCCGCCAGTGTCGTCGGCAGGTCCACGCCCTCGAGGTCGGTGGAGCCGAGCCGTGACGACAGGACGCGCATCCGTTCGTGCATGTCCTGCCGCCGCCGGTGCGCCTGTTCGATCTCCTCGTGGGCCGCGATGAGCGCCACCGTGCGCTCCTCGACCAGTCGGGACAGCTCACCGCGGTGGAATCGGAGCTCGCCGACCGCTTCGTCGAGGGCGAGCGCGGCCCGCACCGCCTCGTCCTGGATCCGGTTGAAGCTGGCCGCCATCTCGCCGAACTCGTCCGCCGAGCGCACCGTCACCGGGATGGCCGCCACCGGGGCGTGGGCCCGGTCGAGGTCGTCGCCGGCCATCGCCTCCATGGCCGCGGTGAGCTGGGCGAGCGTGCCGTCGGCCAGATCCTGGGCGGCCACCTGGATCTGCTTGGCGGTGTGGGCGATCATGCCCGGCAGCACCAGGCCCACCGAGATGGTGAGGAGACCGACCACCACGAAGATGTCCTTCAGCAGGGCGACCAGGGAATCGTTGCCTGGTCCCACGTGATCGACGGCGATCAGGTAGCCGACACCGTCGAGGGCGAGCACGACGAGCATGGCTCCCGTGAGTTTGACGTGGATGGAGCGGCGCAGTGCCCGCTCACCGGAGCGCTTGCGGTCGCCGTGGGCCCGCCAGGCGTAGGCCAGCGACCCCGAGAAGGCGAGTCCGAGCCCGAAGATCACGATGGGCAGGCCGAACTGCTCGAAGCCGAGGATGGTCGCGGCCATCCAGACCGCGGCCGCCACGACGCCGAGGAGGATCGAGGTGTCCCGGGCCCGGTAGGTGCGGACGCGGTCGGGTTCGTTGCGGCGGAGCAGCCACACGGCGACGCTGGGCAGCGCGATCCCGATGAGGTAGGTCAGGTTGGCCGCGGCCACCAGCGAGATGGGGTCGCCCAGCAGGAGGAAGGCGATCGAGGCGGCCGATGTCGCGAGGATGGCGACCACCGGCGCGTCGGTGCGGGGGTGGCGGTAGCCGAGGGTCCGGGGCAGGAGCCCGTCCTCGGACAGCTGCGACAGGGTCCGGGAGGCCCCCGACAGCGGCTGGAGGGTGCCGCAGAACATGTTGAAGGCCACGAAGCCGACGGCTGCCGCCTTGGCCAGGCTGCCGAGCACGGGGGCGAAGGTGGGCCCGAGCACTGCGGCCAGGTTCCCCTCGAGCGGATGGGGCCCGAGGGTGCCGAGCCACACGACGGGGATCAGGACGAAGAAGAGGGAGGCCATGCCGCCGCTGAACCACATGGCCCTGGGCTGGTCGCGGACGGCGTCCTTCATTTCGCCGATGTGGCAGGCCGCCGCCTCGAAGGCGGGGGCGGCGAAGCCGATGAGGTAGAGGCCGGCCATGACGCTGGTCAGGTGGCCGAACGCCCCGCCGAAGGGTGACGTGAGGTGGAAGTCGAAGGCGCGGTGCCAGTCCACGTGCCCGGTGACAACGGGGATGATGCCCGAACCGAGGGCGAGCAGGAAGGCGAGCAGTGCGATGGGTTTGGCCACCCGGACGGCCCAGCGCAGCCCGCACAGGTTGACGGCGGTGAAGGCGAGCACGATCACCGTCGCCATGAGCTCCACCGACGTGTGCGGGAGATACCACTGGTGGATGGCCTCGGCCGAGAAGATCGCGGTCAGGCCGCAGGTGGGGACCCAGCCCCACCAGTAACAGACCCCGGTGAGGTTGGCGAGCACGGCGCTGTAGGGGCGGAACGCCTCCGCACAGGTGGCGGCGATGCCGCCCACGCGGTTGGGGAACATGCACGACAGCTCGATCCAGCCCGGGGTGGCCATGTAGCTCAACAGCAGCCCCACGGCCAGGAGGGGGACGGCCATCGTGCCCTGGGCCAGCAGGAGGGCGCCGATGAGGAAGATCGACTGGTTCGAGCCGCCGAGGGCTAGCGAACTGGCGCCGACCCAGCTGATGGTGCGCGGATGGGGGCGTGGCGCGTCGGCTCCGGACGGGTGCGCGTCGTGGACGGTGGGCTCCGGTGCCGCCGTGGCGCTGCGTTGTGGGCTCATCTCGACCTTCGTGACGCTCGCGGTGCGTGGTGACGGGCGTCGCCGTCGACCCGCCCGGGCCGGGCGTCCACCACTCCAGTCGAGGTATCGGCCCGGAACGGGGGTCCCTTGAGGTCGGCCGGGGGTCGACTGTCACACCCGGGGTGGATGATCTGCTCCGCACGACCCACCGGGTCACCAGACCGAGGAGGCAGCACCGTGAGCAACGACCGGAGGGACCACCGCCGACCGGATGCCGACACCCCCGCACGAGGCGTCGTCGTCGCCATGCCGGTGCGCCGCGCCGAGCCGCTGGAGGTGATCGCCGGACCCCCGCTGGCCGGGACCCCGGGTGACGGGGCCTTCACCGTGGACTGCGCCGACTGTGCCCATCGGCACACCCACGTCTGTGACGACTGCGTGGTGACGTTCGTCGTCGGACGTGAACCGGACGACGCCCTGGTGGTCGACGCCGACGAGGCCCGCGCCGTGCGGTTGCTGGAGCGCGCCGGCCTCGTGCCCGGCGTGCGACACGAGGCCCAGGCCAGCGGCCTGTAGCCCGGCCACCCGTCCGGCCCGGTGGCACCACCGGCCGTCCCGGGGGGTGCTCCGGACCGTGCAACCATGGGGTGTGCCCAGTCCCGTGGTGACCGACTCCCCGGTGGTGTCCGCCGACGCCCTGGCCGCGCTCGCCCGGTCCCTACTCGGGATCGGGGCGGATTCCGGTCTCGCTGCAGTGGGGATCGCCCGGGCGGAACCGTTCGAGGAGACCCGGGCCATCCTCGAGTCGCGCCGCGACGCCGGTCTGCACGGCGGCATGCAGTTCACCTACCGCAACCCGGTCCGTTCGACCGATCCTGACCGGATCCTGCCCGGTGCCCGCTCGTTGGTGGTCGGGGCCCGGAGCTACCTGCGCCAGGAGCCCCCACGCACGGGTCGAGACGAACCGGAACGCCCCGATCGGGATCGTGACCCCGGCCGGCCGTCACCGCGACCGAGCGGTTCCATCGCCCGGTACGCACGCCACGACCACTACGGAGCCCTCCGGTCCGGCCTCGAACCCATCGCCGACCGCCTGGTCGCCGACGGCTGGCGGGCACGGGTCGTCGTCGACGACAACGCCCTGGTCGACCGGGTGGCAGCACAACGGGCCGGACTCGGTTGGTTCGGTCGCAACACCCTGCTCCTGGTCCCGGGACTCGGCTCGTGGACCGTGCTCGGCTCGGTGGTGACCGACGCCCCGCTCGAACCCACCCCGCCCGCCGGCCCGTCCGCTCCGACCGAGGGATGCGGCACCTGCCGTCGCTGCGTCACGGCGTGCCCCACCGGCGCCCTGGTCGATGACGGCGTCCTGGACGCCCGGCGCTGTCTGGCCTGGCTGGCCCAGGCGCCGGGTACCTTCCCGGTGGAGTTCCGGGCCGCGCTGGGCACCCGGATCTACGGGTGTGACGACTGCCAGCAGGTGTGCCCCATCAACCGGACGGGCGAGCGCCACCACGAGCCTCCCGTCCCCGAGGCGGGCTCCACGGCGGACGTCGACCTGCTGGCCCTCCTGGCCGCGTCCGACGCCGAACTCCTGGCCGACCACGGTCGGTGGTACATCGCCGAGCGCGACCCCCGCTACCTGCGGCGCAACGCCCTGGTGGCACTGGGCAACGTCGGTGACGACTCCGTTCCGGCCACCACGGCCACGCTGGCCCGCTACGCCCGGGGCGACGACGAGCTCCTGGCCGAGCACGCCCGCTGGGCACTCGGCCGCCTCGGCGTTACTGCCGCACCCGACGGTCCTGTGGGGGTATGCACATGACGCACCTGCTGGTCACCAACGACTTCCCCCCGAAGGTGGGCGGCATCCAGGCCTATCTGTGGGAGCTCTGGCGCCGACTCGACCCCGACTCGTTCGCGGTGCTCACGGCCTCGTCCGACCCCGGTGCCGACGCGTTCGACGCGGAGCAGGCGGCCCGCGGCATCCGGATCGAGCGGGTGCCGTCCAAGGTCCTGGTCCCGACCCCGGCACTGGTGCGCCGCATCCGCCGGTCGGCCGAGCGGGTCGGCGCCGACCTGGTGGTGCTCGACCCCGCCGTTCCGCTGGGGGTCATCGGACCCCGGCTGGGGCTGCCGTATGCCGTGCTCCTGCACGGGGCCGAGGTGGCCATCCCGGGTCGCCTCCCGGTCAGCCGGTCCGTTCTGGCCCACGTGGTGCGGGGCTCCTCGCTGGTCATCTCCGCGGGCGGGTACCCGGCGGCCGAGGCGCGGCGTGCCGTGCGCGGTCGGGGTATGCCGCGGGTGGTCGAGATCCCCCCGGGGGTCGACCTCGAGCGGTTCACGCCATTGGACGATGGCGAGCGGATCCGGGCCCGGTCCGATCTGGGCCTGCCGGTCGAGGGCCCCCTGGTGGTGAGTGTCAGCCGACTCGTGCCCCGCAAGGGCATGGACGTGCTCGTCGACGCCGCGGCCCAGCTGGCCGACCGGTACCCGGACCTGACGGTGGCCATCGCCGGACGGGGGCGCGACGCCGAGCGCCTGGCCGGACGGGTCGCCGAACTCGGTGCGCCGGTGCGCCTCCTGGGCGGGGTGTCCGACGCCGACCTGCCCCGGCTGGTGGGTGCGGCCGACGTGTTCGCCATGCTGTGCCGCAACCGGTGGCTGGGTCTCGAGCAGGAGGGCTTCGGGATCGTCTTCCTGGAGGCCGCGGCGGCCGGTGTGGCCCAGGTGGCCGGTGCCTCGGGTGGTGCGGGCGAGGCGGTGGAGGACCGGGTGACCGGCGTGGTCGTGCGGCGGCCCACCGAGGCGGGGGACGTGGCCCGGGCCCTGGCCGACCTGCTGGACGATCCCACGGGTCGGGAGGCCATGGGGAGGGCCGCCCGCAGCCGGGCAGAGGCATCCTTCGACTACGACGTGCTCGCACCTAGGCTGGGTGCGTCGCTCAGCGACGTGAACGGTTGACGCCCGTGCGGGCGTCAGCGGAGGAATCGAGGAGGAGGGCCGATCGTGGCGGAACAAGCCACTGAGAGGATGGTCGTGTCGGCCGATCCGGCGCGCTGTTTCGAGGTCAGCGCCGATATCGCCAGCTATCCGATGTGGGCCGCCGACATCAAGGAGGTCACGGTGGTCGAACGCGACGCCGAGGACCGCCCTGGCGTCGTCACCTTCCGCGCCGCCGCTTTCGGTCGCAGTACCAGCTACACGCTGGCCTACGACTACTCGGAGGCACCCGGCGTGCTGGCCTGGGTGCAGACCGAGGGCGACATCACCTCCAAGCTCGACGGCCGGTACGTGTTCGCGGCCACACCGGATGGCGGCACCGAGGTGACCTACCACCTCGAGGTCGAGTTGAAGGTGCCCCTTCCGGGCTTCATCAAGATGCGGGCCCAGAGCCGCATCATGTCGATCGCCCTGCGTGACCTGAAGGCCCGGGTCGAGTCGACGGCGTGACCGACCGGTGAAGGTCGGCATCACCCTTCCGCAGTTCCGCGACACGGGCGACGAGGCCCTCGACGCAGCCCGCCGGGCCGAGGAGCTGGGCATCGACGGGGTCTTCGTGTTCGACCACCTGTGGCCCATGGGCCAACCCGGACGACCGGCACTGTCGTCGGGGCCACTCCTCGGGGCGTTGGCCGCCGTCACCTCGACCATCCACCTGGGCACGCTGGTGGCCCGCATCGGCCTGGTGCCCGACGACGTCCTGATCGAGGTGCTGTGCGGGGTCGACTCCCTCAGTGGGGGCCGGCTCGTGGCCGGCATCGGCACGGGCGACAAGCTCAGCGCCGCGGAGAACGACGCCTACGGCATCCCGTTCGAAGCCGCCGACATCCGCCGGGCCCGGCTGGTGACGGTGGCCACCGCGGTGGCGGCCACCGGGATCCCGGTATGGGTCGGGGGCGGACGACCTGAAATGGTCGCCCTGGCCCGCACCACCGGCGCCGCCGTCAACGTCTGGCAGGTCGGGGCCGACCGGGTCGCGCCCCTGGTGGCGGAAGGTGTCGAGGTCACCTGGGGCGGCCCGGTGGGCGACACCGTCGAGGCGGCCACAACCACCCTCACCGAGGTGGCGGCCGCGGGTGCCAGCTGGGCGGTCTGTGCGTGGCCGGACTCGCTCGAGGTCGTCGCCGAGGCCGCCGCCGCCATCGGTTGACGAGCGCGCCCCCGGGGCGACGCCCGGGCCTGTCGGGTGCGGTTCCGGTGCAGCGGTACCCTGGGGCATGGAATTCCGCCGGATCAACGGGTTGCCGCCGTACGTCTTCGCCACCATGAACGACCTGAAGGCAGCAGCCCGGCACGACGGACGTGACGTGATCGACATGGGATTCGGCAATCCCGACCTCCCCTCGCCCGACGTCGCTGTGGAGAAGCTGGCCGAGGCCGCCCGCAACCCCCGCAACCACCGCTACTCGGCCAGCCGCGGCATCCCGAAGATCCGCAAGGCCATCTGCGACCTGTACCTGCGCAAGTTCGACGTCGAGCTCGACCCCGACACCGAGGTGGTCACCACCATCGGCGCCAAGGAGGGACTGTCCCACCTGATGTGGGTGCTGGCCGGCCCGGGGGACACCGTGCTCGTACCGTCGCCGTCGTATCCGATCCACATCTACGCCCCGCTCTTTGCCGGTGCCGACATCCGCCACGTCCGGCTCGACACCCCGAGCGGCGAGGGTGTCGACAGCGCCGAAGGCGGCGCCGCCTTCTTCGACAACCTCATGGAGGCCTGGGAGTCGGCGTGGCCCAAGCCGCGGGTGGTCGTGCTGTCGTTCCCGCACAACCCCACGACCGAGTGCGTGGACCTGGCCTGGATGACCCGCCTCGTCGAGTTCGCCAAGGAGCACGACATCGTGCTCGTGCACGACTTCGCCTATGCCGACATCGCCTTCGACGGCTACACGCCGCCCTCGATCCTCCAGGTGCCCGGGGCCAAGGACGTGGCCGTCGAGCTCTACACGATGACCAAGTCGTTCTCGATGGCGGGGTGGCGCGTCGGCTTCATGGTCGGCAACGCCGAGATCGTCCAGGCGCTCACCAAGCTCAAGAGCTACCTCGACTACGGCACCTTCCAGCCCATCCAGATCGCCGCCATCGTGGCCATGAACGAGGCGCCGGACTACCCGAAGGTGATCAACGACATCTACCAGTCGCGCCGGGACGCCCTGTGTGACGGGCTCAAGCGCATCGGCTGGGACGTCACCCCGCCCCGGGGCACCATGTTCGTGTGGGCGCCCATCCCCGAGCAGTACGCGGAGATGGGCTCGCTCGACTTCGCCAAGTTCCTGATCGAGGAGGCCGACGTGGCCACGTCGCCGGGCGTGGGCTTCGGCCCCGGGGGCGACGGCCACGTGCGGTTCGCCCTCATCGAGAACGAGCAGCGCATCGGCCAGAGCGTGCGCGGCATGCGCAAGGCCCTCACCCGACTCGTCTGAGCCGGACCGCCGCCCCGGTCAGCGTGGGCGGGCGGTGACCACCTCGGCGGCACCGAAGCTGGCCCGCATCCTGGCGGCCGACGAGGTGAACAGTGCCCGCTTGGGCAGCCCGAGCGACCGCAGCTCATCGGCCAGGGGATGGTCGCCCAGCACCAGGGTCGCCCCGCCGGGTCGACCGGCCACGCCCTCGGCCGAGGTCTCCCACTCGGTGCGCCGGAGCACGCCGTCGCGGAACGAGTAGCTGGGGGGCGCCTGGGACGGCAGCCGGACCGGGCCCCCGGAGGCCATGGTGAGTGTCAGCACGTGAGCGCCGTCGTCCACGAGGCGCACGGTGGTGCCCGTGCCCCGGCCGGTGTCGCCCGGCTCCGGCTCGTCGATGTCGATGGAGGTCACCCACTTGGGGAAGCCCCAGATGTCCCGGCCCGCCTCGCAGGTGAACTTCTGGTCCACGGGCAGTCGGTGGATGTAGGCGCCGATGGCCCCCGAGGCGAACTCCTTGAGCCGGTCGACGGCCGTCGGCCGTGGGCGCGCGTCGTGGGGGCGCACGACGAAGCTGACCGCCACCTCGTGGTAGGGATCGAGGTCGGTGTCGTCGTACCGGCACACGGCCAGGGCCATGAGCGCCCTGCCCGGCAGCGGGCCGGTCACCTCGAGTCCGGTGGGATCGACGATCCGTTGGGCGGCGGGTGCCGGGACCAGGTACTGGACACCCCACTGGGCCGCCCGGCGGACCTCGACGGGCAACCCGATCGTTCGCCCCTGGATCTGCCAAGGCCCCTGGTCGGAAGGGGTGTCCCGGGTCGTCTGCCCGGGTGCGGTCGCCGTGCCGTGCGTCATCAGTGCAGTACATCACATGCGGGGATACCGTTGCCTCGTGGCCTACTGGATCATGAAGGCGATCATCAGCCCGTTCCTCTTCCTGTTCTGGCGCGTCCGGGTCGAGGGGCGCGAGAACATCCCGGCCCATGGGCCGGTGATCCTGGCCGCCAACCATCAGTCCTTCTGCGATTCGTTCTTCCTCCCCCTGGTGGTCCGGCGCCGCGTCACCTACGTCGCCAAGGCCGAGTACTTCGACAGCTGGAAGACGTCCTGGTTCTTCCGGGCGGCCGGCCAGATCCCCATGAACCGCGCCGGAGGCGACGCCTCGCAGCGGGCGCTCGACACGGCGACCGCCGTGCTGCAGGGCGGCGGCGTACTGGCCATCTACCCCGAGGGCACCCGGGCGCCCAACATCTGCCTCCACAAGGGCAAGACGGGGGTGGCCCGGCTCGCCCTCGGCTGTGACGTACCCGTGATCCCAGTGGGACTGATCGGCACCCGGACCGTCCAACCCCCAGGATCGATGGTCATGCGGCCGTTCCACTCGGTCACGGTGCGGTTCGGGGCGCCCATCGCCTACGAGACCGCACGCGGACGGATCACGACGGGGAAGTGCACCCCTGGGCGCCCGGCCGGTGAGGGTGCAAGGGGGGATGCCGAGCAGGAGGAGTTGCGGGCGCTGACCGACGCCCTGATGGCCGGCATCGCCGAACTGTCGGGCCAGGAGTACATCGACAGCTACGCCAGCCGCAAGAAGCGGGCACCGGGCGACGGCGACCCGGCGATCGTCACGGCCTGAGTTCGTAACCCGGACGAAACCGTGCCGACACAATCCGCCTCTACCCTGACGCCGTGCCCAACTACCTGATCCGCGTCCAGCTTCCCGACCGACCCGGCGCCCTCGGTGCCGTGGCCAGCCGGATCGGCTCTGTGGGTGGCGACGTGGTGTCCATCGACATCCTCCAGCGTGACAACGGCGTCGTCGTCGACGAGCTCGGCGTCGGCCTGGCCGGGGACCATCTGCTCGGCCTGCTGCGTGATGAGATCCTCGAGGTCGACGGCGTCTCCATCGAGGCCCTCCGACCGGTGGGGGGTGCGCTGCCCGACCGGCACGCCGAGCTGCTGGACATCGCCACCGAACTCTTCACCCAGACCTCCTCGGACGCCTTGCTCGACCACCTGGCCTCGCGGGTGCAGCGCAGCCTCGTGGCCGACTTCGCGGCCATCGTCGACGCCGACACGACTCGGGTGACCAGCAAGCACGGTGGCGCGCCCGACGACGACGAGGTGCGGGCCATGGCGCTCTGGGCGGTCGCCCCGACGTCGGCTCCCGTCGGTGCCGACATGACCGGGGGCGACGGTGTCGACCCGAGCCCGGGGGTGGCGGCCGCCGAGTTGGTGCGGGCCGGCGTGGTGCTGGTGGTGGGGCGGTCCACGCCGGTGTTCCGGACCCGGGAGCGCCAGTGGATCGCCATCATGGCGGAGCTGGCCGACCACGGGTGGCGCGAACTGGCCTGAGGTTCGAGGGACCCGTGGTCGGGTCCGCGAGGTAGGTGGGGGGGAGGACCCCGAACCGACTTGCTCGCCGACCCCTTACCGCGTACGAATTCGTACGCGGTAAGGGGTGCCACGGGCCACTCGACCACCGAGCACGTGCACCTGGCTCCCGGACGAGTCGATCCGATTCCGAGCGCGATCAGACCGGGTCGCGTCCTACCGCCCAGCCCCGCGACCTGTCGATGGAGCGGGTCCAGGCGGCGTGGGCCAGATCGGCCAGCACCGGGTCCGCCTCCGGGGCGAACGTGGCATCGGCCGACCACAGGGCGGTCAGGTCGTCGAGCGAGCCCCAGACGCCCTCGGCCAGGCCGGCCATGGTGGCGGCCCCCAGGGCCGTGGTCTCCACCGAGCGTGGGCGGACGACCTCGAGGCGGGCCTGATCGGCCAGTTGCTGGAGCAGCAGGTCCATGACGGCCGCTCCGCCGTCGACCCGGACGAGCGAGGGAGCCGTTCCCGTCGCCGCCATGGCGTCCAGCACGTCCCGGACCTGGAATCCCATCGCTTCGATCATCGCCCGGGCGAGGTGGGCCCGACCGGTGCCCCGGCTGAGTCCGGTGATCGTCCCGCGGGCGGCCGGATCCCAGTGGGGGCTGCCGAGCCCGGTGAATGCGGGCACCAGGACCACACCCTCCGACGACTCGACGGTCCGGGCCAGCGGCTCGAGATCGGCGGACTCGCCGATGATGCCGAGCCCGTCGCGCAGCCATTGCACGCCGGCCCCGGCGACGAAGACCGAGCCCTCGACGGCATAGGCGAGTGAGTTGCGACCGTCCCTCGGGCCGCCGTCGGCACCGATGGCGACGTCGCCGTCGGTGCCGAGGTCCCAGGCGATGGTGGTGATGAGCCCGTCGACCGGGGCTGGACAGGTGTCGCCCGCGTTCATGAGGATGAAGCTGCCGGTGCCGAAGGTGGCCTTGGTCATGCCGCGGTCGAAGCACGCCTGTCCGAACAGCGCTGCGTGCTGGTCGCCGATGAGGGCACTGACGGGGACCCCGGCCAGCGGCGAGTCCGACCCCAGCACGTCGGCGGACACGGTGGCGAACCGGCCGCACGACGGACGCACCGCCGGCAGGGTGGCCTGGGGAACGTGGAACAGGTCGCACAGCTCCTGGGACCATCGCCGGACGACGATGTCGAAGAGCATGGTCCGCGACGCATTGGTGACGTCGGTGGCGAACACGCCGCCCGACGGGCCGCCGCTCAGATTCCAGAGGATCCAGGTGTCGACGGTGGCCAGTGCGAGGTCCGGGCCGGCGGGGACACCGCCCTCCTCGAGCAGCCACTGCATCTTGGATGCGGAGAAGTACGGGTCGAGTACCAGCCCCGTCTGTTCGCGCACCAGGGGCAGGTGTCCGCCGGCCACGAGGTCCGCACAGTGGTCGGCGGTGCGACGGTCCTGCCACACCAGCGCCCGGTGCAACGGGTCGCCGGTGGAGCGGTCCCAGGCGACGACCGTCTCGCGCTGGTTGGTGATGCCGACGGCCCGGACCGCCCGGCCCGCCGCGCCGAGGCGCCCGGCCACTTCGGCGAGGGTCTCACGGACCAGGCGCCAGATCTCGGAGGCATCGTGCTCCACCCGGCCAGGCCGTGGGAAGTACTGGGTGAGCTCCCGGTAGGCGTGGTCCACGACCCGGCCCTGTTCGTCGACGACCAGGGAGCGGACGCCGGTGGTGCCGGCGTCGATGGCGATGCTGACGGGGGTGCGGGAGGCCACAGGGGGACTGTAGTGAGGACCGGTGCCGCGGGAGCGGAGCGCGGCACCTGATGGCGGGGTCACCAGGGGCCCGCGGCCGGGGCTGAGCCTGGGGCTCCGGGCACGCAGCGCGGGTGCTCGCGCCCAGCAATGATTTGCAAACCTTCGCGAACGCCCTCCGAGCAGGTAATTCGCGTACGTCCGGACGACCGATCTGGTCGAGGAACGTTGACAGGGACGTAACTACACTGCTGTAATAGACCCACTATCTCGTACCTCGGGGGAGGGTAAACCACTACATCTTGTGTCTCCATCGGAATTCGGGTCATCCGGACCTGGATACGATGGGACCGGGCCCGGGCGGTCGGGCAGGACGGAATCGGCGGCAGGACCGGCGGTTGCGAACCTGGCGACGGGGCAGGAACGACCGCATGACAGCTGGACCGGACACGGCCCGGCGACCTCACCCCGGGGCAGGGGACGCAGCACAGCAGTACCGCAGCAGGGCAGCACCATCTCCGACGACACAGCATCCGACGACACCCACGACACCAGCGGCACCCAGCCCCACCGACGACCAACAGAAAGAGGTCCACCCCATGGCCATCGCACCGCAGCGAGCCGGCATCGGCATCCGACGCCACTTCACCACGGCCGGCACCCATCCCTACGACGAGATCGTGTGGGAGCGGCGCGACGCGCGCATCACCAACTACCGCGACGGCTCGGTCGCATTCGAGCAGCTCGACGTCGAGGTGCCGGCCTCGTGGAGCCTCAACGCCACGAACATCCTCACCCAGAAGTACTTCCGTGGGACCCCGGGCACCTCGGAGCGCGAGTCGTCGCTGCGCCAGGTGGCCGACCGGGTCGTCGACACGATCACCGCGTGGGGCATCAAAGACGGATACTTCGTCGACGACGAGGAGGCCGAGGCCTTCTCCGACGAGCTCAAGCACCTGATCGTCCACCAGATGGCCGCCTTCAACTCGCCGGTCTGGTTCAACATCGGCGTGGCCGGCGTGCCCCAGCAGGGCTCGGCGTGCTTCATCCTGTCGGTCGACGACACGATGGACTCGATCCTCAACTGGTACACCGAAGAGGGCGTGATCTTCAAGGGCGGCTCGGGTGCCGGGGTCAACCTCTCCCGCATCCGCTCCTCGCACGAGTTCCTGAAGGGCGGCGGCACCGCCTCGGGCCCCGTCAGCTTCATGCGCGGCGCCGACGCCTCGGCCGGCACCATCAAGTCGGGTGGCAAGACCCGCCGGGCCGCCAAGATGGTCATCCTCGACGTCGACCACCCGGACATCGAGGACTTCATCTGGTGCAAGGCGACGGAGGAGCGCAAGGCGCGCGTGCTGCGCGACGCCGGCTTCGACATGGACCTCGACGGCAAGGACGCCATCAGCCTGCAGTACCAGAACGCCAACAACTCGGTCCGGGTGACGGACGAGTTCATGCAGGCCGTGATCGACGGCGGCGACTGGGACCTCGTGACCCGGGACGGGCGCGACACGGTGCGCACGGTGCCCGCCCGTGACCTCTTCCGTCAGTTCGCCCAGGCGGCATGGGAGTGCGCCGACCCCGGCATGCAGTTCGACACCACCATCAACAAGTGGCACACGGCGTCCAACACCGGGCGGATCAACGGCTCCAACCCGTGCTCGGAGTACATGCACCTCGACAACTCGGCGTGCAACCTGGCCAGCCTCAACCTGATGAAGTTCCTGAACGACGACCTGTCGTTCGACGTCGAAGGTTTCCGGTCGTCGGTGGAGGTCATCTTCACCGCACAGGAGATCATCGTCGGCAACGCCGACTACCCCACCGAGAAGATCGCCGAGAACTCGCGACGCTTCCGGGAGCTGGGTATCGGGTACGCCAACATCGGTGCACTGCTCATGGCCCAGGGACTGCCCTACGACTCGGACCAGGGTCGGGCGTGGGCCGGTGCGATCACCGCCCTCATGACCGGACACGCCTACGCCACGTCGGCCCGCACGGCCGCCCGTATGGGTCCCTTCGCCGGGTACCACGAGAACGTCGAGCCGATGACGAACGTTCTCAAGATGCACCGCGACTCCGTCGCCGGTATCGACGAGGAGCAGGTCCCGACCGACCTGCTGTCGGCCGCCCAGGAGGCCTGGGACCTGGCCGTCGAACTCGGCGAGCAGTACGGCGTGCGCAACTCGCAGGCCAGCGTGCTCGCCCCGACCGGGACCATCGGCCTGCTGATGGACTGTGACACCACGGGCGTCGAGCCCGACCTCGGCCTCGTCAAGACCAAGAAGCTGGTCGGCGGCGGCACGATGTCGATCGTCAACCAGACGGTGCCGCGTGCCCTCACCCGGCTGGGCTACTCGCCCGACCAGGTGGACGAGATCGTCCGCTACATCGACGAGCACAAGTCGATCGTGGGAGCGCCCTACCTCGCTGCGGAGCACCTGCCGGTGTTCGCCTGCTCGATGGGCGACAACACGATCCACTACCTCGGCCACGTTCGGATGATGGGTGCGGTCCAGCCCTTCATCTCGGGCGCCATCTCCAAGACGGTGAACCTGCCCGAGGACGTGTCGGTCGAGGACGTCGAGCAGCTGCACATCGACGCCTGGCGGCTGGGCATCAAGGCCGTCGCCGTCTACCGCGACAACTGCAAGGTGGCACAGCCGCTGTCGACCACCAAGAAAGACGGTGCCACGGACGAGCTCGCCACCGAGGAGCCGGTCGCGGGTTCCGAGGCCGAGGCCCACGCCCGCGAGCTGACCGCCAAGATCGTCGAGCTCGAGGCGGCGCTGGTGCATGAGCAGGGCCGGACCCAGGAGACCCTCCTGGTCGGGGCGGTGCGCGAGCGCCTGCCACGGCGTCGCAAGTCGTCGACCTTCTCCTTCCGGGTGGCCGACTGCGAGGGGTACGTCACCGTCGGCGAGTACGAGGACGGCCGTCCGGGCGAAGTGTTCATGAAGGTGTCGAAGCAGGGCTCGACCCTGGCCGGCATCATGGACGCCTTTTCCATCTCGGTCAGCCTGGGTCTGCAGCACGGGGTGCCGCTGTCGACGTACGTGCGCAAGTACGCCAACATGCGCTTCGAGCCGGCCGGCATCACCGACGACCCGGACCTGCGCATCGCCACCAGCCTGGTCGACTACATCTTCCGCCGGTTGGCTGTCGACTACCTGCCCTACGACGAGCGTGCCGAACTGGGCATCCTGTCCACGGCCGAGCGCATGCAGCCGACCCTGCCCGGCGTCGAGGAGACGGCGACCCCGTCCTCCGGCATCGTCGAGGCCGGGTCGTTGGACCCGACCATCACCATGGTCATCGACGCCAGTGCACCGGCTGCACCGGCCGCACCGGCCGCGCAGACCGCACCGGCACCGACCGGCGCACCGCTGGCCCGTGCCGAGCAGCGCGACGCGCCCTACTGCTACCAGTGCGGGAACGCCATGCAGCGGGCCGGCTCCTGCTACGTCTGCTCGAGCTGCGGGACGACCAGCGGCTGCAGCTGATGTGACATTGCATCAGGTGACACGCCGAATTTGCAGCAGATGACACGCTCGTCTGCAGCAGGCGACGCGGTCGATCTCACCAAGTGACGTCCGGCGCCTGCAACGGGTAGCGCTTGGCGCCCGGGAGGGCTCCCCGGCTTCGTACGGGAGCCCTCCCGGGCGCCACCTTCACGTTGCGTCCAGGTCTTCTGGTAGGACTCTGCCGAAGAAGTTCCCTACTGCCACGACGCCCACCGATTGCATGTCATCCGAGACATGCACGAGGACGATCCCGAGTCCGGGTATCAGTTCGACTCCGACCAGCTCGCCGGATCGATGAGCCGAGTCACCTCGGCCGGTGACAACGCGACGTCGGCAAGGTCACGCCGGTCGAGTTCGAACTGGCATTCGCTGCAGGGATCGAAGACGCTGCTGCCTGACCAATGACGACCGGTGTCAGCCGAATCGACAGCAGGCCCGGACCCCAGTGCCTTTGGCAGACCACGCGGCACCATCCGGCGGTTCCGGAACCGCGATGGGTATCCTGACCGATCCGCTCCGCATCGCTGACGCGGAAGTCCGAGGAGGACTCCATGACCCGAGCCCCGTCCCGCCGTTCCACCCGGAGCGCCGTTGCCCGCGCTGCCGTCGCCGCTGCGCTCGTGACCGTCGCCATACCTTCCGCGCTCGCGCTCGCCCTCGGTGGAGCCACCCCGGCAGCCGCCTCGTCCCCGGGCCAGGCCGCCACCTGGTCGAACATCGGGGGCGCCTCCGGCGACCCGAGCACCTCCTGTGGGACGTGGTTCGTCTCGAACGACCCGCCCCCCAACACGACCTCGGCCTCCCTCGTCCTGAGCGGCGGTGGCGGGGGCGGCGCGCTCTACTTCACCGGGAACGGCGCCTCGGGCGGCCAGGGTGGCCAGATCACCATCGCCGACCTGGTCGGCCTCACCGGCCCGGTGTCCACGGTGGTCGGCTGCGGCGGCGGGGCCGGAGCCGGGAGCTACAACAGCGGCGACAGCAGCCCCGGGAACGGCGGGTCCGGATTCGCCTCGGGCGGCCAGGGCGGGAACGGAAACGTGTCCGTCAAGGGCGGTGGCGGTGGGGGAGCGTCCGCCCTCTGTCTCGGGACGCTGCTCAATTGCAACGACACCGCCGCGCAGGCATACCTCATCGCCGTGGCCGCCGGCGGCGGCGGCGCAGGCGCCGAGTACGACGGCTGTATCGGTGACGGGAACGCCGGGAGCGGCGGTGCCGGCTGGAGCAGCTCGCAGAACAGCATCACCGGGATCCAGGAGTCCGACGGGACTTCCGGCAACACGGGGAACGACGGTGACGGCGGCGGCGGCGGGACCTCCGGCTCCGGCGGTTCCGCCGGTGCGGGAGACTCCGACGACCAGGACGGCTACGGGGGGAACAACTCTCCCTGGTCCTCCTCAGGCGGCGGCGGCGGCGGCTCCTCGGATGACTCCTATTCCTCCGGTGGTGGTGGCGCCGGCGGCGGCTACACCGGTGGCGGTGGCGGCGGTGGCGACAGCTGCGAGACGGGAGGTGACGCGGCCGGCGGCGGTGGTGGCGGCTCCTCGGCCGTCAACACGTCCTACCTCGTGGGGAACACCGGCACCGGCACGGTGCAGTTCAACAACGGCTCCGCTGGCGGCACGTCGACCCAGGCTCCCAACCTTGATTACGAGGGCGCCTATGGCATCGGGAACGTCGGCTCTGACGGCAGCGTGACCCTCGACTGGACGCCAGCGGCACCGACGATCTCCTCCGTGCTGCCCGACGAGGGTTCCAAAGCCGGCGTCAATGCCGGGTCCGACACCGTGACCATCACCGGCACCAACCTGGCCGGGGACAGCGACAACCCGGTGAGCGTGACGGTGGGCGGCGCGCCACTGGACATCACCTCCGACTCAGCAACTCAGATCGTCGGAACCGTCCCGCCGAGCGCGACCGCGGGCCCGGCCGACGTGATGGTCACCACCGACGGCGGTCCGGTCACGGCGGTGGATGCCTACACGTACCTGACTCCGCCGGCCGTCACCACCGGCACGCTCCCCACCGGCACCGTCGGACTCACCTACCCGGCTACCGCCCTGGCCGCGACCGGCGGCGCGGCCCCGTACACATGGGCGGCGGCCGGTCTTCCGACCGGCCTCTCGGTGGACTCCACGACCGGTGAGGTCACCGGCGTGCCCACCGAAGGGGGCACCTTCGACACCAAGTTCACCGCAACCGACGCCATCGGCCAGACCGGATCGGCCACCATCCCGATCACGCTGACCCAGAGCAGTGCCACGGTGTCGGTGACGGCCACGCCGGCCTCGACCACGTACGGCTCCGCAGTGCAGTACTCGGCCACGGCGACCGGTGCGGCCACCGTCCCCACCGGAACGGTGGACTTCTCGGTGGGGACGACCTCCCTGTGCCGGGCGACCCTCGATGACGGCGCCGGCTCCTGCTACTCGGCGGGAGCTCCTGGAGGCGCCTCCCAGAGCGTGCTGGGCGTGTACTCCGGCGACCCGAGTTACCTGGGGACCACGGCCACCACCAGCCTCAGCGTGGCCCCCGACCCTTCGGTCACGACGGTGGCCGTGAGCCAAGGGACGACCACGTACGGCTCCTCGGTCACCTACACCGCGACCGTGAATTCGAGCACCGGCACTCCGGCCGGCACCGTCGCCTTCTCCGTCGGCTCGACGCCGCTGTGCGTCGCGACGACCGCTGACGGACAGGCCGGCTGCGTGTCCGCTGCCGCCCCGCCCGGCATCGACCAGACCGTCACCGCGGTCTACTCCGGCAGCGCGAACTACGGCACCTCGTCCGGCACCACCGCCCTCACCGTCTCTCCAGGCTCGACGGCGACGACGGTCCAGGTGGCCCAGGCCACGGACACCTTCGGCTCGCCCGTCACCTACTCCGCCGTCGTGTCGGCCACCGCGGGCACGCCGTCAGGAACGGTCACCTTCACCGCCCAGGTCACCGGTGACACCCTGTGCGCCGCCACGCTGAGCGGTGGAGCCGGGTCCTGCACGACGTCGGCCACCCCGCCGTACCCGGGCCAGATCGTCGAGGCCACCTACTCGGGCGCCGCCGGTTACGGGACGTCGACCGGGTCGGCCCTCATCACCGTCACCCGTGCACCGACCAGCGTGGCCGCGACCGTGGTGTCGTCGACCTCGATCGAGCCCACCGTGGTCTACGGCCACAGCGTGACCTACCAGGCCACCGTCACCCCCACGGCCTCGAGCGCCGGGACACCGCTGCCGAGCGGCACCGTGACCTTCACCAGCAACGGCGCCCCGGTGTGCACGGCCACCATCTCCACCATCATCCAGGGGTTCGCGGCGTGCTCGGCGCCGGCGACATCCGGCGGTCAGCAGACCGTCACCGCCTCGTACGGCGGGGACGCCGACTTCAACGGGTCGTCGGGTACCACCGGGCTTCTCGTTACGCCGGCCGCGGTCTCGATGGGCGCCACAGGCCAGGCGACCCAGACCACCTACGGCGACTCGGTCACGTACCAGGTCCAGCTGGATAGCCAGGCTCCGACCGGCAGCACGCCGACCGGGTCGGTCACGTTCACTATCGGATCCACCGTGCTGTGCACCGCAGCAATCGACCCCTCCAATGGGTACGGCACCTGCGCCGAGCAGGACGCCCCGGCCGGGAGCGCCCAGAGTGTGGCGGCCACGTACTCGGGTGACGCCAACTTCAGCCCGCTCACGGCGACCCTGGTCTCGACCCTGACTGTGGCCAAGGCCACGTCGACGACCGCCACCACGCCGCCCGTCGGTGGGACCTACGGGTCGCCGGCCATGTACACGGCCACGGTGACTCCGGAGCACAGCGGGACGGCCACCGGCCAGGTCGCCTTCTCGGACGGACCGACTGATCTCTGCCGAGCGACCCTCGTGAACGGCACGGCGAGTTGCACGACGGCCGCCACCCCGGCGGGTACGGGCCAGACCGTCGTCGCGACCTATGAGGGCGATGCCAACGTGCTCGGGTCCGCCGGTACCACCACGTTCACGGTCGACCCGGCGGCCACGACCACGACGGCCACGGCCTCGCCGCAGAGCTCCACCCACGGAGCCCAGGTCGCCCTGGAGGCCCACGTCACCTCGACGGCCGGCACCCCGACGGGAGCCGTGAGCTTCACCGCGGGCGCCACCGTGCTCTGTGTGAGCACGCTCTCGGGCGGCGTGGCGACCTGCACCACCACCACCATCCCTGTCGGCGCCGACCAGCGCGTGCTCGTGACCTACTCCGGCACCGACGACTACGCGATGTCGACGACCACGGCCCCCGTCTCGGTCCTGGCCGCTCCGTCGCCGCCCGCCCAGTGCACGTCCGGCAGTGATCCCACCGGTGCCTACTGGCTGGCCGGTGCCAACGGCGCCGTCTACGCCTGTGGGTCCGCCCGGTACTACGGCTCGCTCGAGCCGGCGCCGGCCCAACCGATCGTCAGCATCACCCCGACGCTGGACGGCAACGGCTACTGGTTGGCCGGAGCGGACGGGGCCGTCTACGCCTTCGGTGACGCCACGTATCTCGGCTCCATGGGCGGCAAGCCGCTCAACGAGCCGATCGTCGGCATGGCGGTCACGCCGGACGGCAAGGGCTACTGGTTGGTGGCATCCGACGGTGGTCTGTTCGCCTTCGGTGACGCCACCTTCTGGGGTTCCATGGGCGGCCAGCCCCTCAACGAGCCGGTCGTGGGCGTGGGTGCCACCGCCCAAGGCGGCTACTACGAAGTGGCCAGCGACGGCGGCATCTTCTCCTTCGGCCCGGGAGCCACGTTCTACGGATCCATGGGAGGCAAGCCACTCAACAAGCCCGTGGTGGGCCTGGCCGTCACCGCGGCCGGCGGCTACTACGAAGTGGCCAGCGACGGCGGCATCTTCTCCTTCGGCCCCGGTGCGGTCTTCCTGGGCTCCATGGGCGGCAAGCCGCTCAACGCGCCGGTCGTCGCGATGGCGGTGAGCGCCTCCGGCGGCTACTACCAGACAGCCTCCGACGGCGGCATCTTCAACTACGGCGGCGCGCAGTTCGCCGGTTCGACCGGCGGCCAGGGCGTGACCGACATCGTGGGGATGGCCACCTCATAGCGGCGGCCCGTCGGCCGCCGACTACGTGCCGGCACGTGCGAGCGATCGGACTCAAGGTCACGGCTGATGTGAACCGGGGTCCGGCCTGCTGCGCCCTACCGTGGAGTGACGGCGAGGCTCCCGTAGGCGTCGGGCCGACGGGTGGTCAGGAAGGGGAACAACGTGAGCCAGTCCTCGCGTTGGCCGAGGTCGAGGTCGGCCACGATGACGGCCGGTTCGTCGCGCGGCGCCTGGACCAGCTTGCGGCCGTAGGGGTCGGAGATGAACGACGAGCCGTAGAAGGTGAGCGGGTCCTCGGTGCCGATCCGGTTGACGGCCACCATGAACGTGCCGTTGGCGATCCCGTTGGCGACGATGACCGTCTCCCACTGCGGCTCGGTGTCGAACCCGGGATGGTCGGGCTCCGACCCGATGGCCGTCGGATAGACCAGGACGTCCGTGCCAGCCAGGGCGTAGGCCCGGGCCAACTCGGGGAACCACTGGTCCCAGCAGGTGGGGAAGCCGAACTGGCCCTCGCCGATCTGCAGCGGACGGGCGGCATCCTCGGCCGGACCCGGGGTGAAGTAGCGGTCCTCGTAGTAGCCCGCGGTGATCGGGATGTGGAGCTTGCGCGTCCTCGATGCCAGCGTGCCGTCGGGCGCCATGACGACAGCGGTGTTGTAGCCGAGTGTCCGATCGGGCCGGGCTTCCCACAGGGACGCGTGCACGAAGGCGCCGGTCTCGACGGCGAGCGCGCCGGCGAATGTCGTGGTCGGGCCGCCGTCGAGCGGCTCGGGCTCGACGCCCGGCCGGGGGCCGTCGGGGGTCACCGCGAAATACGGCGACAGTGTCAGCTCCTGGAGACAGACCAGGCGGGCGCCCTCGGCGGCCGCCATCCGGACACCCTCGGCCAGTGCGGCGCGGTGCTCCTCGGGGTCGGGGTGCCAGCGGTGCTGGACGGCCCCGACCCGGATCGGGCGAGGCCGTCCAGCACCCACCCGGGCGTAGGAGACGCCGGGCGACGCCGTGAGCAGCTTCACCTCGTCGCCACCCGCGCCGGCACCTGCTGGGTGATGCAGTGCGGACCGCCGCCTCCATAGGCGATGACCAACCCGGGGACGCCGACCACGTCGCGTCCGGGGAAGGCGGTCCTCAGGAGCTCGAGTGCCTCTTCGTCGGCGCCGGCGCAGGACCCACCGGCCAGAGGGACGATCACCCCTCCGTTGCACAGGGCGAGGTTGAGGTAGGCGTTGGGCACGGGGGTGCCCGCCACCTCGCCGTAGGACAGCGGCGGGAAGGTCACGACGTCGAGGCCGGCCGCGACGGCGCGCTCGTGGTTCTCGGCCATCGTCTCGTGGTCCGGGTCGCCGGGCGGCCGTGACTGCAACAGCAGCTGGCCGGCGTCGTTGAAGGTGGCGATGCAGTCGACGTGGCCGTCGGTGTCGCGATCAGCGACCAGTCCGCGCCCGAGCCACACCACGTCGGTCACCCCGAGGTAGGAGCGGAGGGCCTCCTCGATGCCGGACCGATCCAGCTCCGGATTCCGGTTCGGTGCCAGCAGGCACTGCTCGGTGGTGACGAGGCGCGCCCGCTCGTCGACGAGGATCGAGCCGCCCTCGAGCACGATCGGCGCGTCGAAGGCCACGTCGCCGTAGCGCTCGGCGAGGACGCCGCCGGTGGCCTCGTCGCGGTCCCAGCCGACGAACTTCTCCCCCCACGCGTTGAACCGGAAGTGGACACCGGCCCGTCGACCATCCGTGTCGAGCGTGAAGATCGGCCCGCTGTCGCGCAGCCACGAGTCATCGATCGGCAGCTCGATCAGGTCGACACCGGCGGACAGTAGGGACCTCGCCTCCGCGGTGGCCGCCTCGTCGGGCACCACCATCGTCACCGGCTCGAAGGCGGCCAGGGCATTGGCGACCCCGGCATACTCACGCCGCGCCGAAGCCAGCTCACCACCCCAGAGCTCGCGCCGGCACGGCCACGCCATCAGCATCCGCTCGTGCGGTGCTGTCTCGGGCGGCATCCGGAATCCGTGGTCGACGGGGGTGTCCGTGGGGGCGGCGGCATCCATGATGTCCGACGCTACTCGTCGTCGTCGTTCCGGCCCGGGCCGGCACGAGGCCCGACGGGGGACGGAAACGGGTCGTCGCGCCGGTGCGTCGAATCCGCGGAGGTTACGGACCGGTCCACCTCCCTCGCCCCCGGAACGGCGACGACAAGCTTGGAATAGCCTTGGTTATCTGATTATTGACAAGATCTAGAATCAGACTTACTCTTGAATTATGCCCGAGACGCCACCCACCGCTCCGGCGGACCTACTGCGACGGCACCAGGTGCAGGTGACCGCACAGCGGCTGGCCGTCCTGCGGGCCGTGTCCGCCAGCCCACACGGAACGGCGGACGAGATCGAGGACGTCGTCCGGGGGGAGATCGGTGCCGTGTCCCGGCAGGCGATCTATGACGCACTGGGCATCCTGACCGACAAGGGGATCATCCGACGCATCCAGCCGGCACGGTCGCCTGCTCGGTACGAGGACCGGGTCGACGACAACCACCACCACCTGGTGTGCCGGTCGTGCGGTCTCACCGTCGATGTCGCGTGCTCCCTGGGGTACCGGCCCTGCCTCGAGGCCTCCGAAGACCACGGGTTCACGGTCGACGAGGCCGAGGTCATCTACTGGGGCACCTGCCCCGCCTGCCAGTCGGCTGTGGACGGTGCAGTCGGGACGACCGCATGACGTCCGCCGCCGGACAACCCGCCTACGACACGACGCGACGAACGGAACCAGGAGAGGTGCAGCGATGAGGACAGACGAAACAGACGGCACAGACGGCACCGGCGCCACCGTGACAACGTCAGGGGAGGTGGCGCCGACTGCGAAGTGTCCGGTGCTGGACCACACCCACACGGCGGTCGGTTCGATGGCGAACGAACACTGGTGGCCCGACCAGCTCACCCTGCGGCCCCTGGCCAAGAACTCGCCGTTGCTCGACCCGATGGGCGCCGGATTCGACTATGCCGCCGAGTTCGGCACCCTGGATCTGGCTGCGGTCAAGGCCGACATCGTCGAGGTGATGACGACGTCGCAGGAATGGTGGCCGGCCGACTTCGGACACTACGGCCCGCTGTTCATCCGGATGGCCTGGCACAGCGCCGGCACGTACCGGATCCATGACGGTCGTGGTGGCGCCGGTTCGGGAACGCAGCGCTTCGCGCCGCTCAACAGCTGGCCCGACAATGCCAACCTCGACAAGGCGCGTCGCCTGCTGTGGCCGGTCAAGCAGCGGTACGGCCGGAAGCTCTCGTGGGCCGACCTCATCGTCCTGGCCGGAACCTGCGCGCTCGAGTCGATGGGGCTCGAGACGTTCGGCTTCGGTGGTGGGCGCGTGGACGTGTGGGAGCCGGAGGAGGACATCTACTGGGGTCCCGAGGACACCTGGCTCGGTGACGAGCGCTACCACGGCGATCGGCAGCTTGCCGATCCGCTCGGCGCCGTCCAGATGGGGTTGATCTACGTCAATCCCGAGGGTCCGAACGGCAACCCCGACCCCGTGGCCGCCGCACGCGACATCCGGGAGACGTTCGCCCGCATGGCCATGGACGACGAGGAGACGGTCGCACTGATCGCCGGCGGGCACACGTTCGGCAAGACCCACGGCGCGGCCGACGGATCGGAGTACGTGGGTCGCGAGCCCGAAGGCGCTCCGATCGAGGAGCAGGGTCTGGGTTGGAAGAACACGTTTGGCACCGGAACCGGCGACGACGCCATCACCAGTGGCCTGGAGGTGATCTGGACGTCCCATCCGACGCAGTGGGACAACGGGTTCTTCGACAACCTGTTCCACTACGAGTGGGAGCTGACGTCGAGTCCGGCCCGGGCGCACCAGTGGCGGCCCACGGACCGGGCCGCCGATGACACCGTTCCCGACGCGCACGATCCGTCGAAGCGACACGCACCGATGATGCTCACGACGGATCTGTCCCTGCGCTTCGATCCGGCCTACGAGGTCATCTCCCGGCGCTTCCACGAGCACCCGGACGAGTTCGCCGACGTCTTCGCCAGGGCATGGTTCAAACTGACGCACCGCGACATGGGCCCCGTCTCCCGCTACCTCGGTCCCGAGGTCCCGGCGGAGCAGCTCCTCTGGCAGGACCCCGTGCCCGCCGTGGACCACCCGTTGGTCGACGAGGACGACATCGCCGCGCTGAAGCGGTCGATCGTGGGCTCCGGATTGTCCACCGCGCAGCTGGTGTCCGCGGCATGGGCGTCGGCATCGACGTACCGGGACAGTGACAAGCGGGGCGGTGCCAACGGGGCCCGCATCCGCCTCGCCCCCCAGAAGGACTGGGAGGCCAACGATCCCGCAGGGTTGGCCACGGTGCTGCGCGCCCTGGAGGCGATCCAGTCCGACTTCACCGGGTCGCAGGCCGGGGGGAAGAGGGTGTCCCTGGCCGATCTGATCGTCCTCGGCGGGTGTGCGGCCATCGAGGAGGCCGCCAGGAGCGCCGGGCACGACGTGCGGGTCCCGTTCTCACCGGGACGTACGGACACCTCGCAGGAGCAGACCGATGTCGACACCTTCGCCCCGCTCGAACCGACGGCTGACGGGTTCCGCAACTACGCCCGACCCGGGGACAAGCGCCGGCCGGAGGAGCTGCTGATCGACAGGGCCAGCCTGTTGGGCCTGACCGCCCCGGAACTGACGGCCCTCGTCGGTGGACTCCGGGTCCTGGGTGCCACCACCGCACCGACCGGCCACGGCGTCTTCACGAGCCGGCCCGGATCGCTCACCAACGACTTCTTCGTCAACCTGCTCGACATGGACACCGTGTGGAGCCCCTCGTCCGCCGAGCACCTCTACGAGGGACGCGAGCGCAGCACCGGAGCGGTCAGGTGGACCGGCACGGCGGTGGATCTCCTCTTCGGATCGCACTCGCAGCTCCGAGCGTTCGCTGAGATCTATGCCTCCGGGGACGGGCAGGAGAAGTTCGTCCGGGACTTCGTGGCGGCCTGGGACAAGGTGATGACTCTCGACCGCTTCGATCTCCGTTGAGCCGGGAGCGGTAGACGGACGCCCACCTGAGGTGCGGTCGCGACACCGCGGCAGCTAGCCCGCCGACATGCCGCCACCGAGCAGCGCCGGCTGGGCGGTGGCCCGCATCCGTCGGAGCACCCGGTGTGTCACCGGCGTCGCATCCGGATGGAGGCCACCGTTCGCCTCGACGGCGGCCGACCACGCTGCCGTGCGCCGGCCGCGGACCTCCGGGTCGTCGAGCTGGACGCAGTCGATCCGGTCCTCGTTGATGTCGACCGTGATGGTGTCGCCGTCCTCCACCAGCGCGATGGGTCCGCCGAGCAGTGCCTCAGGGGCGACGTGGCCGATGACGAGCCCGACGGACCCACCGGAGAACCGGGCATCGGTCATGAGGGCGATGGTGATGCCGCGTTGGCGGCACAGCGTGGTGATCTTGGACGTCGGGTCCAGCATCTCGGGCATCCCGGGGGCACCGCGCGGTCCCTCGTAGCGGATCACGACCATGTCGTTGTCCTGGAAGTCGTCCGGGCGGTCGTTCAGGGCGTCGATCACCGCCCGCTCGCTGTTGAACACCCGGGCGGTGCCGGTGAAGACGCCACCGGCCATGCCGCCCTCGACGCCGGCGAGCTTCAGGATCGCCCCTCCGTCGGGAGCGAGGTTGCCCCGCAGGAGCCGCAGGCCGCCGGTGTCCTTGAACGGCTGGTACGTCGAGAAGATCACCTCGTGATCGGCACTCGGCGGCGCCAGCCGATCGATCTGCTCGGCCAGGGTCTCGCCGGTGCAGGTGATGGTGTCGCCTTGGAGGTGACCGGAGGCGAGCAGCTCCCGGACCACGGTGGGGAGGCCACCGTGGGCCTCGACGTCGACCATCGAATAGGAACCGAACGGGCGCATGTTGACGATCACCGGTAGGCGGCGGGAGAGCGCGTTGAACTCGTCGTGGCTGAGGACCTCCGTCCACAGGTCGATGCCGGCCGCACGGGCGATCTCGACGCTGTGCAGCATGACGTTGGTGGAGCCGCCCATGGCGATCGCCACGGTGAGCGCGTTCCGCAACGACGCAGGTGTGACGATGTCGCGTGGACGGATGCCGCGCTCGCCCATGGTGACGAGACAGTCGACCAGCTCGTCGGGGAACTCGTCGACGCGCCGAGGGTCGTCCGAGGTCGGCGCCACCATGTGGAGGGGCTCCAACCCCAGCACGCCGAAGAACGACTGCATGGTGTTGTAGGTGAACATGCCGCCACAGCTGCCCTGTCCGGGGCATGCATGCAGCGCGATCTGGGCACGGGCCTCGTCATCGGGGTCCGATGCCGCCTGGAAGGCGCCGACCAGGTCGATGCGCTCGCCGGTATCCGGGTCACGGCCCGGCTTGATCGAGCCGTCGGACAGGATCACCGAGGGGATGTTCTGCTCGAGGAGCGCGGCGACGGTCCCGACCGGAGGCTTGTCGCAGGCGACGACACCGATGAGTCCGGCCACCCGGTTCGCGGCCACGTGCACGGACGTGGCGTCGTTGACGAGCTCGCGGCCGATGAGTGAGAAGCGCATCTCCGGGGTGCCGTTGAGCTGACCGTCCGAGACGCCGACGGTGAACGCCGGCGCGATGAGCCGGATGGGCAGGTCGTCGCGGGCGATGCGGCGGGACATCGCCGCCTGAACGGCCGCCACTTTGTCCTGGACGCCCAGGTAGCACTGGCTGTCCCCGAGCGTGCCCAGCACACCCCACACGGGATCGTGGATCTTGAGGACGTCCTCACTCAGGAACCGGGCCGTCCCGACCCGCTGCACGTCCCGACCCGGATTCGAGGACAGCAGGTTGGCGCTCCTCGTCCGGTCAGCGGTCTTCTCCACGTCTTCGAGCCTCGTCACGCGGGCAGCTTACCGACGCTCCGGGACCCCCACGGTCGTCCCGATCGGTGGTCCGGCCGTGGTCCGGGCCCGTGGGGCACCGGCGGTAGGACGGCCGGCCCGGCACGTGACCCGCGGTCTGCCGGTTGAGCGGACGGCCGACGGGGGATCGCAGGCGTGCCGTCATCTAATCTCGTATGGACCACCGGACTGCGACGAAGGGTGACCTGACGACATGGCCACGAGCGACACCTCCAGGGGAACGGGTCCGAGCGGGTCGGAGGACTGGAGGATCGCCACGCTCTCCGGACTCCGACAGCTGATCGAACAGGCCGATCCCGATGTGGTCGAGGAACAGAAGTGGAAGAAGCCCTCGAATCCGGACGGTGTCCCGCTCTGGTCGCACGACGGCATGATCTGCACGGGCGAGACCTACAAGAATTACGTGAAGATCACGTTCGCCAGGGGCGCCTCCCTCGAGGACCCCGCACACCTCTTCAACTCGAGCCTGGAGGGCAAGACCCGTCGGGCCATCGACATCCGCGAGGGTGAGGAGATCGACCCGGAGGCGTTCAAGGCGCTCGTCCGGGCGGCGGTCGCGCTGAACCTGGGTCACTGACAGGCGGGCCCGGCGCCGTGCTCCTCATCGACGCAGCCAATGTGATCGGTTCGCGACCGACGGGGTGGTGGCGCGATCGGCCGGGCGCGGCCCGGGCGTTCGTCGAGCGAGTCCGCGGGGCCGTCGCACTCGGTCGGATCAGCGACCCCGTCGTGGTCCTCGAGGGTGCCTCCCGCGGCGGGGTCGGGGAGGGCACGTCGGACGGCGTCACCGTCGTCCATGCGCCGGGAAGGGGTGACGACACATTGATCGCAGTCATCGGTGGCCACGACGAACCGGTGACGCTGGTGTCCGCCGATCGCGAGCTGAGGCGCCGGGCCGAGTCCCTCGGAGCTGACGTCGTGGGGCCACGTTGGCTCATGGATCTCCTCGACGGATGACGCGTCCGGGCCGGAAGGGACCACGCGATCGGCGGCCACCCGATGGGACGCCTCGGCGGGAGCGAACCCGTGACGAGGACCGACCGCGGAGGTCCGCCGGTTGCAACTGCCGTTGCATCCGGATGGCCGCGGATCCTGTGCACGGACTGTGAACCTGGCTACCATTCGACGGCTGGTGGACCGCCCACCGGAGATCGGTGGGACGAAGATGGAAACAGGCCGTAGGACGAAGCGACTGGTCACCACGGCACTGGGCGGGCTCCTGGTCGCGGCCTCAGGATTCGTGGTCGTCGGCACAGGTGCGACGGCAGGGGCGAGTACGCTGCGGCCGGCCGTGCTTGGCGCGTCACCGACGACCCTGGACATGGGATCGCCCCCACTCGGGACCTACAACGGGCCCGACTCGTTCACGCTCACCAACAACGGGACCACCACCGACACGATCGGTGAATCGAGCGATGACGTGACCTTCACCGGGGCGGGAGCGGACGACTACGAGATCGACTCGGAGGCGAGTTGCCCGGGGACCGCGTCGACCATCGTCCTCGCTCCCGGTGGCACCTGCGTGATCGATGTGTACTTCTACCCCGGCGCGCTCGGTCCCCGACCGGCCACACTCGCCATCAAGGGATCGGCGGACGTCGCCCCCACGACGGTCCAGCTGTCGGGTTCCGGCGAGATCGGGTACTACCAGGTCGACGAGTTCGGCGACGTCGCCTACGCCGGCGACGCCCCGTACTACGGGGACACGGGAAGCCTCCAGCTCAACAAGCCCATCGTCGCCATCACGCCGACCGGTAACAACGGCGGCTACTGGTTGACCGCCTCCGACGGCGGCATCTTCGCCTACGGCAACGCCCCGTTCTACGGCTCGGCGGGCAACATCGCACTCAACCAGCCGATCGTCGGCATGGCGAGGACGTGGGGCGCAGGGGGCTACTGGATGGTCGCCTCCGACGGCGGCATCTTCTCGTACGGAAACGCAGGGTTCTACGGCTCGGCGGGCAACATCGCCCTGAACAAGCCGATCGTGGGCATGGCGGTCACACCTGACAACAAGGGCTACTGGCTCGTCGCCTCCGACGGCGGCATCTTCTCCTACGGGGATGCGGCGTTCTACGGCTCGGCCGGAAACATCCATCTGAACCAGCCCATCGTCGGGATGGCCGCCACGCCGGACGGGAAGGGCTACTGGCTCGTCGCCTCCGACGGCGGTGTCTTCGCCTACGGGGATGCGCAGTTCTACGGCTCGACCGGCAACATCCAACTCAACCAGCCGATCGTGTCCATGGCGGCCATGCCTGACGGTGGCGGCTACTGGTTCTCCGCCGTCGACGGGGGCCTGTTCAACTACGGCACCGCCCCCTTCTACGGCAGCGGCGTCGGCCTGGGCCTCGGTCCGATCGTCGACATGGCCACCAACGGTGGTCCCACGGTGCAGGCGCAGAACGACTTCCCCGCCGTCCGTCATGCTGAACTGTCTCGGGTTCCGGGTTCGGGCCACCCGCAGATCCCGCACGCGGTCAGGAGCGGTTCGGTCGCCCGGGCGATGACCGGCTCCTGACCGCTCGACGCACCGGTCGTCCAGGGGCTGTCCACGATCGACTACGTGACCGCCGGTTCCCCCCGCCCCCGTGTGCGGTGCCATCGGTGATCAGCTGACGTCGGCGACCCGCTGACGGGGCCCACTCCCGACGGATGGTGTCCGTGCTGATGGGGTCGTCGCCGACCGAGAAGGTGTAACGCTGGAGGCGTTCCTGCGTTTCCAGAGGTAGGCGGTATGGCCGGAACGTGCCACCCTGTCGATAGGGGGGAACATGCGGAGCAAGATCACAGCGATCGGCATCGGACTGGCGGTGTCCACACTGGCCCTGGTCTCGACCTCCACGCTGATGGCGGGTGCCGCTACGGCGAAGCCACCGGTGGCCAAGAAGGTCACGCTCACCTTCGGGAGCGATGGCGCCACCGTGCTCGCCACCAAGGGCGAACTGGTGGTCGTGAAGCTCTCCGGTGACCACCTGAAGTGGTCGGTCGCAGAAGTGACGCAGAGCAACCCCGTCCTCGCACTCGTCTCGGAGGGGACGACGACCACCGGTGCCTCGACGACCGAGTTCCGGGTCGTCAACTACGGCACCGCCGGGTTGACCGCCACCGGGACGCCCAGCTGCCCCACCTCGGGAGGATGTCCGCACTACGTCCTGCTCTGGCACGCGACCGTGGTCGTCCCGGTCGTCGACCCACCGGCTGCGGCGTAGGTCCGACGCAGGTCCGGCGGGTCGGCCGGATCCCACTGCCGCCCGCCGGTCATCGACGGGGGTGGGGGCCCGGAATCGGAGCCGGACGCCGGAGCGGCGTCTAGGTTGACCCCGGTGATCACCCTGACCACCGTTGCCGCCGTGTGCGGCATCGTCTTCCTCGCCTCCGTGCTGCAGAGAACCGTCGGTTTCGGGTTCGCCCTCCTGGCCGTGCCACTGCTGACCTTCGCCGTGCCGTCCAAGACGGCCGTCGTGATCGCCCTCCTCGACGGTACGGCCACGAGTTCATGGATCGTCGGCCATCTGCGCCGCCACGTCGAGACGGAGGCGACCCGCCGACTGGGACTGGGGGTCGTCCTCGGTGTGCCGCTCGGCGCGGTCATCCTGCGGGTGATCGCGCCTGAGGCACTGCAGGCCCTCGTGGGGGTGACGACCTGTGTGGCTGCGGCATGGATCATCGGCACGTCTCGGTCAGGTCACACCGACGTGGCCCCGGCCGCGCGCTGGCGCACGCTCACCCTCGGCTTCGTGAGCGGTGTGCTGGCCACCTCCGTCGCCACGAGCGGGCCGCCCGTGGTCTACGAGCTGCGACGACGTGGGCTGGAGGGGGACGCCTTCCGGGCGACGGCGTCGGCGGTGCTCCTCATCGGGGACGTGTTGGGTATCCCGATCCTGGCCGCGGCGGGGCTGATCCCGGCGGCGACGGTCGGGCTCGCCGCCATCTCCCTGGTGGCGTGTATCGCCGGCGTCGGCGCCGGTTCGTGGATCAGCGGGCGGATGGAGGCCTCGCACTTCGTCTGGGCTGCCGACGCCCTGCTGCTGATCACCGGAGTGGCGACCATCGTCCGGGCGGTGGTGTGACCGCCGGCGCTCAGAGTGCGTCGGCGTCGCGCTCGCCGGTGCGCACCCGCATCAGCGAGTCGACCGGGACGACCCAGATCTTGCCGTCGCCGATGGTGCCGGTCCGTGCCGCGCCCACGATGGCGTCCACCACCATCTCGACCTGGTCGGCGGTGACGACCACCTCGAGGCGCAGCTTCGGGACGAAATCGATCTCGTACTCGGCACCTCGGTAGACCTCGGTGTGGCCGCGCTGGCGGCCGAAACCGTGGGCTTCGGTGCACGTCATACCGTGGACACCGGCATCTGAGAGCGCGGTGCGCACGTGGCCGAGCCGGTGCGGCTTGATGACTGCGACGACCACGTGCATGCGTTCCCCCTCGGCGCCCCACGGTGCGGAGCACGACGAATCGTAGCGGTGGCACCGCGCCGGACAGACGCCACCGGGTGCCGGCCGCGGTCGACCGGGTGGGTGGGCGGGTGTCTAGCCCTTGCGGGACAAGACGACCGGTGTGCCGCGGTCGGAGAAGGCGAAGCTGGCACCGGTGCTGAACTCGGTCAGACGGACGTCGTCGGGAACGGGCCGTTCCTGTTCGCCCCGTACGACCTCGACGACGAGCTCGGCGGCGTCCTCGGACACCACGACGCAGTGCAGCCTGCGGTCGACGGCCCCGACAATGGCGTCGAGCGGTTCGAGGTGCCCGGCGTCCAGCAGGGTCGGCCAGGACCCGTCGGTCGTGGCGGGAGCGGACCGGTCGATGTGGACGAGCAACCGCTCGCCGGTCACCACCCGGACCCCGGTGTAGGCCGTGGGGAGTAGTCCGGGACTGCGGGCCAGGACGACAGCCGCGTCGTCGAGTCCCGACCCGAGCTCGAGGGCGGCCCGCAGTCGGGTGGCGGCCACCCCGGCCACGCCGGTGAACTGACGGCGGGTGACGTCCCGGGCCTGGTCGTCGTCATCGGTCCGCTCGTTGGTCGCGGCCAGGAAGGACAGTGACAGGAGGTGCCCCTGCAGGCACACTTCCTCGGCGATCCGTCGCAGTGCCGAGGCCGACCAGTCCTCGAACACCTGGTCGGAGAGCAACGGTCCCGGGTAGTCGTGCACCCCGGGGTCGTCCGGGTCGATGGGGTCGAGCTCCATGGTGGCCGCCCGCGTGGCACCGATGGCGACCGCCTGGCGCGGCACCGGCAGGGCCGGGTGGGACTCGTCGATGATCACCGTCCACTCGCAGTGGGGCTCCCGGTCGGCCGGAACACGCGGTGGCCGGTGGACCGGTCGCATCTGGGCCCGGGGGTTGGTGGCGATGGCGGTGGCGTCGAAGGTGGGGTCCTCGATGTCGTGGCACATAGCCTGCACGTAGTCGGTACCCATCGGCTCGACATCCATCAGTGCCCCGCAGTGGTCCAGCCAGAACCGACCGTGGTCCCGGTCCGTCACTTCGAAACGGAAGTCCATGAACTGGGGCGGTGACCCGATGTCGAACTGGAGGTTCTTGAAGATCGTCTCGACCGTGTCACCCTCGAAGCCCAGTGCCCGTTGGATGCGCTTGGAGTAGACCGGACTGGCACCCATCCACTCGTCGATGGCGATGTCCCGCATTCCGTCGCGGCCGAACAGACCGATCAGGTGGGGCATACCGGCCCGGTCGATCAGGTGGCCGTCCAGGAGGTACTCGCGGACGAGTGTGGCGAGCGTTGCCCGATCCTCCGACCCCAGTCCGGGGACCTGGTCGTCGCTCACGCCGACACGCGGGCGGACTCGGTGAGCCGGCGTCCGTTGTCGCGCATGACGGTGCGGATCTCGTCCTCGGTGAACGCGCAGCGGCGGAGGTCGTCGGCGAACGTCCTCGGATCGGCCAGTCCCTCCGCATGCGGCCAGTCCGAGCCGAACAGGATGTGATCGAGACCGATGAGGTCCTTCAGCTGGGCGATGTCGTCCTCGTAGAACGGCGCGATCCACACGTGGCGGCGGAACGTGTCCACCGGATCCGAGGCGAAGCCCCCCGGGCTCTGTCCGTAGACCTTGGCCATCTTCTTCACCAGATCAGGCACCCAGTCAGCGCCGGCCTCGATGCTGGCCACACGGACGTTCGGGAACCGGTCGAACACGCCCTGGCAGACCAGGGCCGCCATGGTGTCGTAGGGGGGGCGGCTGGAGCTGAGCACGATGCGCAGGGGTGAGTAGGCGAAGGCCCGGAACGTGCCCACCTGCTCCCAGTCGTCGATGTACCGGTTGTAGCCGGCATCACCTGAATGGATCCCGACCGTCACCCCGGCCTCGTCCACCCGGGCCCAGAACGGGTCGAACCGGGCGTCACCGGGGGAGATGCGGCCGTCAGCGGTGATGGCCGGTCCGCTCTTGATGCAGACGATCCGGGCATCCCTGGCCAGGACGGCCTCGAGCTCGGTGACGGCGGCGTCGACGTCGACCAGTGGGATCATCGGTGCTGCGAAGATGCGGTCCTGGTAGGCGTAGCCCCAGTCGTCGTCGAGCCAGCGGTTGAAGGCGTGGAAGGCGGCGACCGCCGCCTCGGGGTCGCCGCCCAGCGCCTCCTCCATGCCGACCCCGAGGGTCGGGAACATGAAGCACCCGTCGACCCCCTGGGCATCCATGACCGCCAACCGTGCGTCGCGGTCCCGGTACTCGGGTCGGATCGGCTCGAGCTCGCCGAACAGGGAGGCGATGTCCTGGCCACGCGGGTTGCGGCCACGGAAGTACTCGTCGAGGCTGCCGGGCTTGGCCACCGGGTCGAAGGTCGGGTTGGGGATGAAGCGGTTGATCGAACCGGCAACCAGAAGACGTTGGCGTCCGTCGATCTCGGCCCACTGCATGGTGCGTCGGGCCATTCCCTTGTCGAGGTAGCGGGTGAAGGCGTCGGTGGCCTCGTAGTAGTGGTTGTCGGCGTCGAAGGTGGTGTAGTCGATGGTCATCGGGGTCTCCCGGTCGTTGGTCGGCGTGCGGTCAGGTCAGGAGTCGAGGCCGAGGACGCGCAGGGCGTTGGTCCGCAGGAACTTCGGCCACACCTCGTCCTTGAGCCCGACATCGCGCATCTCGGTCATGATTCGCTCGAGCGACAGGCCCATCGGGAAGTACCCGGCGTAGATGATCTTGTCGGCGCCCCGCTTGTTGGCGAAGTCGATCACGGCCTTCGGGTAGTACTTCGGGGCGAAGGCACTGGTCGAGTAGTGGAGCCCGGGCCACTTGAGCATCAGCTTGACGGCCAGCTCGGTCCAGGGCTCGCAGCCGTGGCGGGTCACGAAGACGAGCTCGGGGAAGTCGAACATCACCTCGTCGATGAGCTCGACGGCCTGTGGCGCGTACTTGAGCCTGGGACCCGGTACGCCGGCACAGCAGAACACCGGGATGCCCAGCTCGACGCATTTGGCGTAGATGGGATACATCAGCTTGTCGTTGATGGCCACCTGCGGGAACGTGCCGGACGGGAAGACCCCGACGGCCCGGATGCCCCACGTCTCGTAGTTGCGCACGATGGCCCGGATGCCGTCCATGCCCTCGTTCGGGTCCACCGACATGGAGGGGATGAACCGGTCCGGGTAGCGCTTCAGTGCGTCGGCCCCCGCCCCCTCGGACTCGTCGATCCCGATGAGCCCGCGATCGACGCCCCAACGGTCCATCTCACCGAGCGTGACGGCGACGGGGTCCTGGGCGTCGGTCAGCTCCTTTTCGGGAACGTCCTTGAACATGTACTCCGCCGGGAATTTGAAGTCCTCCTTGGACTCGCGGTCCTTGGTCTGGCGGGTGATGAAGTCGTACACGCCCGCCATGTCCGCATGCGGGAACCCGATCATGGTGTCGACGATCCCCACGTCGTCCGGCATCCCCATTGTCATGTCCTTCCCGTCGGCGGTGCGGGCATGATAGAACGCCATTTCAGTTTGTCAACTACCATGCAGGTCAGAGGCACTCCAATGGATCGAAATGGCATCTACTAGCGGTCGGGCGCCGGCGGGCGCGGCGCCCTGGTACCGGGGTCGGGCGGCATGATCCGTACCCGGGCGACCGTCGTGCCCGAGCCGAGCCAGATGACTGACGGGCAGCGGTTGCGCCGGGGGAGGATCCTCGACGCCGCCCTGGCGCTGTCGCAGCAGCGGCCCTTCGAGCAGATCCAGATGAAGGACGTCGCCGAGGCGTCAGGGGTCGCACTCGGGACGATGTACCAGTACTTCTCCTCCAAGGACCATCTCTTCGCCGAGGCGCTGGCCCACTGGGGCGGGCTGCTCCAGGACAACGTCCGGGCCCGCCCGCTCACCGGTGGAGACCCGGCGGAACGACTCACGGAGGTCCTCCACCGCTCCATCCGGGCGTTCCAGCAACAGCCCAACCTGGCCAAGCTGGTCACCGCGCTGTCGGTGTCGTCGGATCCGTTCGCCGTGGACGCCATCGCGCGACTCGACCGCTCGACCGGCGTCGTGTTCCGGGAGGCCCTGGCCGGTCTCGACGAGGCGACGGCCGGCTCCGTCGTCCGGATGGTGGACCACGTCATGGCGGGCACACTGCGACTGTGGTCGGCCGGTCGGATCTCGATCGTCGAGGTCTATGCCTCCATTGACGAAATGGTCGAGCTGTTGGTGTCGTCCCACGGCGCCGACTGAGCCCGCACGGCCGGGGAGACGGCCCGGTCGGCGGCCCCGGGACCGCGTCGCCGTCCCGTGAGGCGCAGGGGAGTGCCGTAGGTTGGGTCCGTGTCCGGCATCGCCCTGGTCGCCGTCGCGCTCGGACTGTCGAACTTCGCAGCCGCCATCGGCATCGGCCTGTCGGGGGTCGATGGGCGAGTCCGCATCCGCATCGCGATCATCTTCGGCCTCTTCGAAGCCGCCATGCCCCTGGTGGGGCTTCTCGTCGGCCAACGGGTAGCCGGGTCCATCGGATCATCGGCCTCGTACGTGGGCGGCGGACTCCTCATCGCCACGGGTCTCTACACGCTCGTCCAGGCCGGGATGGTCGCGTCCGAGGCGGCTGGGCCGGTCACCACGGGCAAACTCGTCCTCACGGGCGCCGCGCTGAGTATCGACAACCTGGTGGTCGGTTTCGCGCTCGGCGCTGACAAGGTGCCACTCGTGCGGGCCGCAGTCGCCATCGCCGTGGTGAGTGTCGCACTGTCTCTCGTCGGTCTGGAGATAGGCCGCCGACTGGGCCGGTCGGTCGGGAGGTGGAGCGCCGAACTCGGGGGTGCCGTCCTCGTCCTCGTGGGCGTGCTCATCACAACGGGAGTCCTCTGAGCGCGGTACCCGACCGCCGGGTCGCCGTCCTCCACCGGGCGGTCCCGCTCGGTGGTCTCCCGGAGTCCGACCGTGGACCCCACGGTGTGGCGCAGCTGCTGACCGACGTCAATCCATGGCGCTGACGAACGCCCCCCTCGACCCCTCCCACCAGCGCAGCCTCCGGTCGTAGCGTTCCATGCCACCCATCTCCTCGAGCATGCGGATGAAGTTCCGGTCACCGGCGTCGACCCGTCGCTGGACAAAGGCCCCACCGCCACGCATCGGGCGGTCGAGGTGCTGGATGAGCTCCCGGCGGCCGGCGGCGTCGAGGCCGTAGGTGTCCGCCACCAACCGCAGGCGACCGGGACGGTCGACCTCCCCGAAGCCGAGGCGAGCCGCGCTCACATCGTCGTCGATCGGCACGCACATTCGGGCGAAGGCAGCGAAATCGAAGATCGGACGCCCCGGCGCCGCGAAATCGAAGTCGAGTAGACCGATCGCCAGGCCGTCCTGGAAGACGACGTTCTCCAGGCACACGTCGTTGTGGCAGATCATGGGGCCTCCTGCAGGATCCGCCAGCTCGTCGCTCCACGGACCCGGCCCGATGGGCACCAGCGTCGATGCATCGTGGAACCGACGCATGAGTCGTGCCGTCGACGCCAGGGCGCCGTCGGTCTGGGCCCAGTCCGGAAATGGGGGAAGGGGAACGTCGCCCTCGATGAAGACCAGTCGCTCCCGTCCGTCTGCCTGGAGTTCGACGGGGAGCGATGCGCCTGCGAAGCCGGTCGAGCGAAGGTCCTGCAGGAACGTGTGGATGGCGCCCGAGTAGGGGTTGGACGGTCGCAGGACGACATCGCCACGTCGCACGACACCTCCGGAGTTCGCCACGCCTCCCTGCAGGATTTCGTCCACGCGGTCAGTCTCTCAAGCAACGCACCCCGTCGTCGGGACGCTGGGATGCCCACCGGGTAGGCACCCGATCTGCGGCTACCCGGCTACCCGACGGCCCGGCTGCCCGGCTGCCCGCCGGCACGTTGGAGGTGCCGGACATGGCCGAACTCCTGGGCCCGACGCGGTCGCCTCGCCCCAGTCGTGCCTGCCGGCCTCCGACGATTGTGCCGAGGTGCGACGCCGGTACCGTGCCATCACCGTCGCCTGAAGGAGAACACCGTGAAAGCAATTGCCATCGCCAGGATCGGTGGGCCCGAGGTCCTCGAGGCCGTGGACCTCCCAGAACCCCACGCCGGTCCCGGTGAGGTGAGGATCCGTGTGGCAGCAGCCGCTGTCAACCCGACCGACACCGTCTTCCGGGCCGGTTGGTACCGGCGAGACATCGACGACGGGTTGCCGGATGTCCCCGGGATGGATGCGGCGGGGACGGTCGACGAGGTCGGCGAGGGAGCGCCGTGGTCGATCGGCGATGACGTGATGGCCATCGTGCTGCCCACCGGACCTCACGGTGGCGCCTACGCCTCGCAGATCGTCGTTCCGGCCGCGTCGGTCGCCCGGATCCCAGCGGGGTCGACGCCCATCGAGGCGTCGACCCTGCCCATGAACGGGCTGACGGCGCGACGCTCGTTGGACCAGCTCGCCCTCTCGCCCGGCCAGACGCTCGCCGTGACCGGCGCGGCCGGTGCCTACGGCGGTTACGTCATCCAGCTCGCCAAGCAGGACGGTCTCCAGGTGGTCGCCGACGCCTCGGAAGACGACGAGGCACTGGTCAGGGCCCTCGGTGCCGACGTCATCGTGCGGAGGGGCGATGACGTCGCGCAGCGGATCCGCGAGGTCATGCCGGACGGTGTCGACGGGCTCGCCGACGGTGCCGTGCTCGACGACAAGGTCCTCGCCGCCATCAAGGATGGCGGCGGCCTCGCCGTCGTCCGGGGGTGGAACGGGCCCATCGAGCGCGACATCACCCTGCACAAGACGTTCGTCTCGCACTACGCCCTTGACCACGACGCCCTCGACCGGCTCCGACAGCAGGTCGAGGCCGGACAGGTGACACTTCGGGTCGCTGACACCTATGACGCAGCTGATGCTCCTCAGGCGCACCGCCGGCTGGAAGCGGGTGGCACGCGGGGTCGACTCGTCATCACCTTCTGAGGAGGGACATCCGGAGGACGACCCCCGTTGCCGCCGGGGAGGTCCGGTGCGATGGACGGCGGATCTGCCCCAGATCGGCCTGACGAGCCCGATCTCCTGCTCCGACCGGTCCGCGGATCAACCTCGGCGGTTCCTGCGGCGACGGTGGCGGCGCATGACTCCCAGCCCGAACCACACCAGCGCACCGACGACAGCCACGACCAGCGTGAACACCCAGAGCGGCCACGTGAAGTTCCAGGCCAGGAAGTGGAGTGTGACCCTCTCCCGGTTCTGGACCATGAAGATGACCAACAGTGCGACTCCGACGAGCGAGGCGATCGCCCCACCACCGAGCCGTCCTCGGCCTCCGCCGCTCCCACGTGGATGCTCCTCCACCATGACGATCCTCCTCGCCGCCAAGCCTCGTGACCAGATGCCCACCGCGGGGCGCGATCACGGCCACGAGTCCCAGCGTGCCACAGGTCGGGAGCGGACCGTGTGCTCAGCGCGCGCCGGCCGGCAGCGTCGATCGGACAACGGTCGGCACCCTCCCGTGGGCGGCTCCCCCTCGACGCGTCCAGACCCGGGTCCTCCGTCGCCGATGGATCCTGCGCCCCGCCTCTGAGCCGGCAGTCGCCCGAGGATGCTGTCCGGTGCCACCGGGAGTTTCGAGGATCACTGGCATACTGCGCCCATGGACGAGCATCGGGTTCTGCGTTCCGAAGACGTGCGAGCGAGACAAGGCGGGGTCCACCCCCCGGCTCCGGCGCGGGGCGAGTCATGGACATGATCCCGGCACTCGACGTCGATCAGGTCCGCTTCGAGGAGACGATCGACGTGGTCGTCGTCGGTCTGGGCGTCGCGGGTGCGTCAGCGGTCATGGGGGCGCGGCAGGCGGGAGCGGAGGTGCTGGCCGTCGAACGTAGCGGGGCACCCGGAGGGACGTCCGCCCACTCCGGCGGCCTCATCTACCTGGGCGGCGGCACGGCCCTCCAGCGCGCCTGTGGCTTCCAGGACTCGCCGGAGAACATGGAGGCGTTCCTGCGGGCTGCGCTCGGGCCCGGCGTCGACGACGATCGCGTGAGCGCCTACTGCGAGGGCTCGACGGACCACTTCGACTGGTTGGTCTCGATCGGCGTGCCGTTCCGCGCCTCGTTCTGCGACGAGCCGAACCGCGAATCGGCGGATGACGCCGGGCTGCTCTTCAGCGGGGGTGAGGACACCTATCCCTTCGACGAACTCGCGGCCCCGGTGCCACGCGGACACAAGCCGCAGTGTGCCGACTCCGCCGGCGGCTTCCTCATGGAGCGCCTCGGCGCGGCCGTGTCGACGAGCGGTGCCCGGGTGGTCGCCGATGCCAGCGCCGAGGCGCTGGTGGTCGACAGCGGGGACGTCGTCGGCGTGCTGGTGAGGACCGATGACGGACCGCGTGCCGTCCGGGCCCGAGGTGGGGTGATCCTGGCCACCGGCGGGTTCATCCACAACGACGCCATGGTCGCCGAGTACTGCCCCCTGGCCCACGTCCCGGACCCGGCCTGGCGGATCGGGACCCCGAACGACGACGGGCGTGGGATCCGCATGGGCGCCGGTGCCGGTGCAGCGACGATCAGGCTCGACTCCTTCGAGTGCGCACTGCCCCTCGGGCCACCCCACCGTCTCGCGCGGGGGATCCTCGTCAACCGCGAGGGTGAGCGGTTCATCAACGAGGATGCCTACACCGGTCGCATCGGGCTCCACGCACTGCGCGACCACGGCGGCTTCGTCACCATGATCACCGACGACGTGATCCATCAGTCGAATCCGATCGGACTCCGGATCGGGTACGCCGCGGCCACTCCGGAGGAGCTGGCCGTCGACCTCGGGATCCCGCCGGATGCACTGGCTCGCACGGTGCGCGAGTACAACGAGGCCGCGACGCGAGGTGACGATCCGGCATTCCACAAGCGGGCACCCTTCTTGCGGCCCATCGGTGTGGCGCCGGCGAGCGGCATCGGCGCCATCGACCTGCGTGTCGATCACGGTGCGATCTACGCGACCTTCACCCTCGGCGGCCTCGTCACCGACCTCGACGGCGCGGCACTCGACAGCGAACGCCGTCGCATCTCGGGGCTCTACGCCACCGGCCGGACCGCCGCCAGCCTCGCGGCCCACCACTACGCCAGCGGCATCAGCCTCGGCGACGGCTCGTTCTTCGGCCGACGTGCCGGCCGCCACGCGGCAGCCCGGGCCTGGGCGGACGATTCGGCAACCTGATCGGGCAGGACAACCGGGCGGTGTCACCTCCGCTGCGGCGGACAGGAGACCGGCTCAGCCGTGTGCCACACCCCGTACGAGGTCGAACGCCGTGAGGGACGGCTCGGCAGTCCGGGCAGCGGCGAGGAAGTCGCGGTGGACGGTCTCGTTCAGCGCCGTAAACGACGTCGCGCGCTTGACGTGGTGAAAGGCCGACTGCACCCGGACCTGCACCAGTCCGCCGATGACGAAGGTGGTGAGCTGGACGGCGGGGTCCGTCGGGTCCGCTCCGATCCGTTGGGCAAGTGCGACGGACACCTCGTCGACGAACCGTGGCAGGTCTGCGAAGCGCGCGGCGACGAGTGTCGGGGATTCGGTGGCGACCTCGCAGAAGCGGCGGACGAGGGCGAGGTGGCGGGCATCGTCCACGCCTCCCCAGCGGTCCGGGTGGATCTCGCTGGCGATGGACTGCACGACCACCTCGATCAGTGAGGCGCTCCCGCGTGCCCTCACGGCGTCGGCCACGACGCCGATCATCGGCTCGGAGCGATCGAAGAACATCGACTCCTTGGTGGTGAAGTAGTTGAACACCGTCTGCTGGGAGACCTCGGCCGCCTCCGCGATCTGTGCGACGGTCACGTTGTCGAATCCGTGGACCAGGAACATCGCCGTCGCGACATTGGAGATCCTCTGGCGGAGCTGCCGCTTCTTCAGTTCCCGCAGACCCTCGTCCGGTCCCCGGGCCTCGTCGGTGCTGGCGGCGTCGAAGAGCTCGAGGATCCCGTCCACGTCGAGGTCGTCGGTGCTGGTCGTCATGTGGACCCAGTGTAGACAGAATCATTGAGTGGTACTAGAGTTGGAGTGACACAAACTTTGGAGCAACCATATGAAAAGTACAACTCCCCAGGCCGAACGTCCGGACACCGGCCCAGGTCGATCGTGGGGTGCGCGCGCCCGTCCGGGCACCGTGGCGGTCGAAGCCCATGGCCTGACGAAGCTCTTCGGCGCCAACCGCGCGGTGGACGGTGTCGACCTCACCGTCATGCAGGGAGAGATCTTCGGGGTGCTCGGCCCGAACGGTGCGGGCAAGACCACCACGCTCAACATGCTCGCCACGCTGCTGCCGATCGACGGCGGGGAGGCGAAGATCTTCGGGTACGACGTCCGCAGCCAGGGCCATGCGGTGCGCCAGCTGATCGGCGTCACCGGTCAGTTCGCATCGGTCGACGAGAACCTGACGGGCGCGGAGAACCTCTGGATGTTCGGTCGGCTGCAGGGACTTCGTTCCAAGGAGGCCCACAGGATCGGCGACGAGCTGCTCGAACGGTTCGATCTCACCGCGTCCGCCGACCGCCCCATCTCCCAGTTCAGCGGTGGGATGCGCCGGCGGCTCGATCTCGCGGCAAGTCTGATCACGAGGCCGGCGCTGATCTTCCTCGACGAGCCCACGACAGGGCTCGATCCCAGGAACCGGGCCCAGATGTGGGACACGATCCGTGACCTCGTCGCCGAGGGATCAACCATTCTGCTGACCACTCAGTACCTCGACGAAGCGGATGCACTCGCGGGACGGATCGCCGTGATCGATCGCGGTCAGAAGGTTGCCGAGGGCACCCCCGACCAGCTCAAGACCCAGGTCGGCACCTCGAACCTGCGTGTCCGGATGGCCGAGGCCACCGACACGACGGCGGCGGTCGCCCTGGCGGCCGAGCTGACCGGCGACACGCCGGTCGTCCTCCCTGCCGGCTCGGGATTCAGCGTCAAGCTCAGCGATGCCAACCAAGCCGCTGACGTTCTCGGTGCCCTGCGGAACCACCGGCTCGGCATCACGCACGTCGCCGTCGAGCAACCGAGCCTCGATGACGTGTTCTTCGCCCTGACCGGCCACCCGAGCGCCACCCCCACCCCTACCCCCGAGACCGAGGCGAGCACGTCATGACCGCAGCCACCACGACCGCAACCATCACCGCGCAGTCGGGGGTGCCCTCCGTCGATACGTCGGTGCCCGTGCGCGACGCACTCTCCCAGATCACGACATTGGCCTGGCGCGCCCTCATCAAGATGAGTCGGAATCCCGAACAGCTGGTCGACGTCACCGCGATGCCGGTGCTGTTCACCGTGATGTTCGGCCTCATGTTCGGTGGGGTCGTGTCCGGCAGCACCGCGCAGTACCTGCCCACCCTCATCCCCGGCATCATCGCCATGACCACCATCACCGCGTGTGTCGGTGCCGGGATCCAGCTCCGCGAGGACATGGACAAAGGGGTGTTCGACCGCTTCCGGTCACTACCCATCGCCCGGATCGCCCCACTGGCCGGACCGATGCTCGCCGACCTCGCCCGCTATGCCATCGCGGCCAGCGTCGCCCTGACCGTCGGCATGATCATGGGCTACCGGCCCGGAGGCGGTGTTCCCGGTGTGCTCGCCGGAGTGGTGCTAACCGTCATCACCGGATGGTCCATCGCCTGGATCTTCCTGTGGATCGGCACCCGGGCCAGAAGCGCCGGAGCGGTCCAGGGGATGTCCATGATGATCATGTTCCCCCTGGCGTTCCTGTCCAATGCATTCGTTCCGGTCGACTCCCTCCCGGGATGGCTCCAGGCCGTGACCCGGGTCAATCCCGTCTCCCATGTCGTCTCGGCATTGCGCGACCTGATGAACGACGGCGCAGTGACCGCGCAGGTCGGGTGGGCGCTGCTCGGATGTGCAGCGATCACCGCCGTCTTCATCCCGCTCGCCGTCCGCTCGTACTCCAGGCGGGTCTGACGGAGGCGCGATGCGGCGAACTCCGGCCACCGGTGGGGTAATTTCAGTGCGACGTCGCCGGTCTCCGCGATCAACCGGGCGGGAATCGGCGACGGGGCACCGGGAAGCTACGTCCCGTGATGGTCGCCAGAGGAGGTGCCGTGGACGAAGAAGGTTGGTACGTGGATCCGTTCGGCCGCCACGAGGCCCGTTGGATCTCTGACGCCGTTCCGACGGCCCTCGTGCGTGACGGTCGCATCGAATCGCATGATCCGCCCCCGGACACCGTCTACCCGGGCACCCTGCAGCCCGTTCCGGAGGAGTCCCGCGCTGACGGCACCGATCTTCGGCGAGCCGACGAAGCCGAGACCACCGGTCCGGGGCCCGACGTCTGGTCGGTGGTCGACCCCTATGGCGGGACCGGCTGACCGCGCACGAGCCGCGGCGGGGAGTACCGGCGTCCGCGGCGATCCAGCGAGAGGATGTGGCCCATGGAGATCGGCATCGTCTACCCCCAGATCGAGCTCCGGGGCGATCCCGGCGCCATCGGTCGGTTCGCGAACGCGGCCGAAGACCTGGGCTTCGATCATCTGCTGGCCTACGAGCACGTCCTCGGTGCCGTCCACGCCGACCGGACACCCCCACTGGTGGGTCCCTACACCGAGCGCGATCCGTTCCACGACCCGTTCGTGATGTTCGCCTACCTGGCCGGCATCACCGACCGGATCCGATTCGCCACCGGGATCCTCGTCCTTCCCCAACGCCAGACCGCGCTGGTGGCCCGGCAGGCGGCCGATGTCGAACTCCTGTCCGGTGGTCGGCTGCGACTGGGTGTCGGCGTCGGTTGGAACCATGTCGAGTTCGAGGCCCTGGGGGAGGACTTCCACACCCGTGGCGCCAGGGAGGAGGAGCAGATCGGGTTGCTCCGACGTCTGTTCACCGAGCCCGTGGTCGACTTCTCGGGACGCTTCGATCGGATCGACCGGGCCGCGCTCCTTCCGAAGCCCGCAGGATCGATTCCGATCTGGCTCGGCGGATCCGGTGAGAAGGCGTTCGATCGGGCCGCCCGACTCGCTGACGGCTTCATCTTCTTCGGCGGTGGCATCGAGCACGGGACGCGGGCCTGGAGCGAGGTCCGTGAACGCGTCGCACGTGCCGGTCGGTCAGTCGATGCCTTCGGCGGTGACTATGTGGCGCTCAGCAACGGCGATGTGGATGCACTGGCGGTGGAGGTCGAGGGGTGGAGCGCTGCCGGCGGAACGCACGTATCGATCGCCACGATGGGTCTCGGCTTGGATTCCGTCGATGCCCACATCGACTACATCTCCGCGATCTCCGACCGTCTCGGATTGTCCTAGGTCCCGCTTCCGTGGGCCCGCGACCACGTGGGGACATCCGACCGACCCGCCAGCGGCGGCGGGTACCCGACTGAGGGCCGGGCACACCAGTGGGACCAACGGCTCGGCTACTTGCTGCTCTGTGTCCAGCGACCCGGTGGTGGGTAGACCGACCTGGCGATGGTCGCCGAGATCCAGCAGAGCGTCCAGCCGGCGAAGACGAGGAGGACGTCGTGGAACCGGTCGTTCTTCGATTCGGCTGCCGCGACCGCGAGGAGAACGGCCCAGACCAGGAAGCAGGCGATGGAGTAGGTCCAATAGTTCCGATGCGTCACCACCTGGCGGACCCCCTCGCTCAACTCCATGACGAGCGTAGACCCCTCCAGTTCGCGACCGTGGATGGACGGGCTGCACGGTGCAGGAGGATCCGCCCAGGTGACCCCGCCGCCGCTCGCTACCGTGGAGCCATGACCACCGCCGATCCCACCACTGACGCCGCGCACCGGGCGACCGCCACCTGGAGGGCGGCCGTGGTGCCGTTCCTGATGGAGTTCGGGACGATCCCCGACCTGTCCCCGGCCTACGACCACGAGTGGGAGACCAACGGCGAGTTGGCCCGCGCCGCCGAGCTGATGGCCGACTTCGCCCGCGCCCGCGACCTGCCCGGCGCCACGGTCGAGGTCGTGACGATCCCGGGGCTCACCCCGACGGTGCTGGTCGAGGTGCCGGCCAGCGACCCCGGGGCCGAGGGAACCGTCGTCGTCTACGGCCACTACGACAAGCAGCCACCGTTCACCGGGTGGAGCGAGGGACGCGGCCCATGGACGCCCACCCTCGAGGGCGATCGCCTCTACGGCCGGGGCGTCGCCGACGACGGGTACGCACTGCCGTCGGCGCTGGTCGCCCTCGAGGCGGTCCGGGCGGCCGGCGGCCGGCACGCCCGGTGCGTGGTCCTGGCCGAGGGGTCCGAGGAGAGCGGCAGCCCGCACCTCCGCCAGGTCCTGGCGGCCCTGGACGACCGGATCGGCACCCCCGACCTCGTGCTGGCCCTCGACTCGAGCGCGGCGACCGGCGAGCGACTGTGGGTGACCACCTCGCTGCGCGGCGCCCTGATGGGCGAGCTCACGGTGCGGGTGCTCGACCACGGGATCCACAGCGGCACGGCTGGCGCGGTGGTGCCGTCGTCGTTCCGGATCGCCCGGTTGCTGCTGGACCGCGTCGAGGACGCGGCCACCGGTGACCTGCTGCTGCCCGAGCTGGTGGTCGATCCACCGGAGTGGGCCGAGGCCGCCGCCGTCCGGATGGACCGGGCCCTGACCGAGGCCGGGGCCGACGAGGCACCGTTCCCGACGGTCGGGGGGCTCGCCCTCCAGGGCGCCACCCGGGTCGAGCAGTCGATGCGCCGGTCCTGGCTGGGCTCGGTGGCCGTGGTCGGCGCCGACGGGCTCCCGCCGGCGATCGAGGCCGGGGCGGTCCTGCGCCCGTTCACGACGCTGAAGCTGGCCATCCGGCTCCCTCCGACCTGCGATGCCGGTGCGGCCGGTGCGGCCGTCGCGCGTGCGTTCACCACCGACATCCCCTACGGAGCCGAGGTGACCTGGGAGCCCGAACTGGCCGCCGGCGGCTGGGCCGCCCCGGCGTTCGCGCCCTGGCTGTCCGAGGCACTCGACCGGGCGTCGGAGGCGGCCTTCGGCAACCCGGCGGGCCTCGTGGGGGAGGGCGGCACCATCCCGTTCCTGGGCTGGCTGGCCGAGCGGTTCCCGGACGCGCAGCTCCTGGCTCTCGGCGTCCTCGTGCCCGGCAGCAACCATCACGGCCCCGACGAGTCGCTGCACCTGCCCACCGCCGAACGGGTCATCGGCGGGGTGGCCGCGCTCCTGGCGGCCCACGGCGCCCGCCCCGGGGCCTGAGCCCCTCCGGCCCCGGGTCCGACGAGGGTGCCGGTCGGGTTCCGGTACGTTGCCTGCGTGACCGATGACCCCCGACTGGATGCCGCCGCTGCACTGCGACGGCTGAATGACGCATTCGTGGCCCACGACGCCGACGACACGCTACTGACCCGCATCGCCGACGGGGCCCGGGCCGCCACGACCGAGCTGCACGCCGGCGAGCGGCGCGATCGTGCCGCGCTCCTGGCGGCCCACTTCGGACGCAGGACCGCCGCCGACCCGGTCGACGAGGCGCTGCGCAGCACCGACAACCCGATGACCGACCGGGCCGTGTGCGGCACGACCAACCCGCTGGCGGCCGAGTGCACGTTCTCCTACGAGGGCGACGAGGTCGTCGTCCGCACCGTGCTGGGTGCAGCGTACGAGGGCGCGCCGCGTCGCTCGCACGGCGGGATGGTCGCCGCCCTGTTCGACGACATCGCCGCCGGCGTGCTGCCACTCGCCGGTGTCGCCGCCTACACCGGCGAGCTGACCGTGCGCTACCTCCGGCCGGTGCCCATCGAGGAGCCACTCGAGTTCCGGGCGCGGATCGACGGCCACGAGGGGCGCAAGCTCCGGGCCAGCGCCGACTGCATCGCCGACGGGGTGGTGGTGGCCACCGCCCATGTGCTCTACATCACCGTCGACACCGCGGAGTTCGGGCAGCCGACCGGCTGACCGAGGGACCCCGGGGGCGTCCGGCGCCGTCCCGGCCCAGGAGCCGGTCCGCCTGGCCGGAGTGGTCACCGCCTGCGTGGACGCCCACCCCTGAGGGGACGCGCAACGGCCCGGGCGGGTACCCGGGCCGTTGCGTCGGACGTCTCCCGGCATCGACCTGCCGGGAGGTCGGATCAGATGCGCTCGATGATGACCGCGGGGGCCATGCCACCGGCCGCGCACATGGTGACCAGGCCGAACTGCTTGTCCTGGCGCTCGAGTTCGTCGAGGACGGTGCCGATGAGCATGGAGCCGGTGGCACCGATCGGGTGGCCGAGGGCCATGGCCCCACCGTTGACGTTGACCTTGTCGCGGTCGAGGTCGAGGTCCCGGATGAACTTCTCGGGCACGACGGCGAAGGCCTCGTTGACCTCGAACAGGTCGATCTGGTCGAGCGTCATGCCCGCCTTGGCCAGCACCTTGCGGGCCGCCGGGACCGGCGCGTTGAGCATCAGCGTCGGGTCATCGCCCATGTTGGCGGCGGCCACGATCCGGGCGCGGGGCGTCAGGCCGTGGGACCGGGCGTACTCCGGGCTGGTGATGAGCAGCGCGGCGGCACCGTCGACCACGCCCGACGAGTTGCCGGCATGGTGGACGTGCTCGATCTGGAGGTCCGGGTACTTCTGGGCGATCATCTTGCGGAAGGTGAGCCCGTCGGCGTTGAGCTCGATGTCGGCGATCCCCCCGAAGCTCGGCTGCAGGGCGGCCAGCTTGTCGGCGGTGGTACCGGGACGGGGGTACTCCTCGTGGTCGAGCAGGAGGTTGCCCTCGGGGTCGAAGACGGGGACGAGGCTCTTGTCGAAGCGCCCCTCGGCGATGGCCGTGGCCGCGCGGGTCTGCGAGGACTCGGCCAACTCGTCGAGGGCCCGGCGGGGGATGCCCTCGAGCGTGGCGATGGCGTCGGCGGCCACGCCCTGGTTGGGCTGGGGCCACAGGGCCCGCAGGTGCTCGTTGCCCGAGTCGATGAAGAAGCCGCCACCCTCCACCTTGTTGGTCCCGTAGGAGGACATGAGCTCGGTGCCACCGGCGATCATGCAGTCCTCGAAGCCGGACATGACCGACGCGGCGGCCAGGTTGACGGCGGTGATCCCGGAGCCGCAGTAGCGGTCGAGGGTGACGCCGCTCGAGTGCATGTCGTAGCCGGCGTCGAGCGCGGCCATGCGGCCGAGGTCACCACCCTGGGTGCCGACCTGGCGGCTGGTGCCCCAGATGATGTCGTCCACGTCGGCGGTGCTCAGGTCGTTCCGCTCGGCCAGCGCCCGCAGGACGGCGGCACCGATGAGCTGGGGGTGCTGGTCGGCCAGGGCCCCCTTGCCGACCTTGCCGAGGCCCCGCGGCGTGCGGACGGCGTCGATGATCCATGCTTCAGGCATTGCGGTGCTCCTTGGTTGGTCAGAGGTCCTGCGCGGTCGGCTGACGGTGCGTCAGACGCCCTTGTCTACCCCACCGACCCCGTCGAGGGGCAACCCGGGCCGCCATCGGTACCGTGGCCTGCCCTCATCTAGCCTTGCCCCGGCATGACAGGCATCCATTCGGCACCGACCCGGCGGGACCGCGTCATCCGACGTCTCGTGCCGCTGGTGGCCGCCGCCGTGGTCGTGGCCGCCCTGGTCGTCTGGGCCGCGCTGCCCGGCGGTGGACACGCCGGGCACTCATCGGCCCCGACCTCCGTGCCGCCGCCGACGACCTTGCCGCCCACCACCACGACCTTGCCACCCACCACCACGACGGTGGACCCCGGCTCGCTACCGCAGACGGACGTGCTGCCCTCGGCCACGTCGCCGCAGTTCCTCGCCGCGATGCAGGCGCTGCTCGGTTCGGTGGCTGCCGGCACCCCGTCCACGGCCCAGGTGGCGTTCTTCCCGGAGACCGCGTACCTGCAGGTCAAGGACATCGCCGATGCGGCGGGTGACTACCAGACGCGGCTCGTGGACGAGTACGACCTCGACATCCTGGCCGCCCACGCCGAACTGGGTCCCGGTGCGGCATCCGCGTCGCTGACCGGGGTGGACGTCCCCATGCAGTACGCCCACTGGGTGCCGCCGGGAACCTGTTACAACGGCGTCGGGTACTACGAGGTGGCGAACTCCCGGATGGTCTACACCGAGGATGGGATCACCCGGTCCTTCGGCATCGCCTCACTCATCTCGTGGCGGGGGGAGTGGTACGTGGTCCACCTCGGGGCCGTGCTCCGGTCGGGCAGCGGTGGCGAGGTCCTCGACCCCGAGACCGGCCCGGGCACCCCGGAGCCGTCGTCCACCTGCTGAGCCGGGGCGAGGTCGGTCGACCCCCGGTCAGATGCGGGCGGACAGGGTGGCCACGCCGTCGCCACTGAGCTGGTCGAGCATCGACCGCCGGCCACAGAGCGCCGAGCACAGCGCCACCGCCGGCCCACGCACGACCCCGGGCCCGCGTCCGACGCGCACGTCGAGGTCGGTGGCCTCGAAGGCCAACCCGTCCGTGCGGCCCTTCGCGACGAAGCCCTTGGCCGGGCCGCCGGCGACGTATTCGAGCGCGGTGGCCAGGGCCACGGGGTCCACGGCGACGGATCGTCCCGACGGCGCCAGCATGTCGACGCCGTGCACGATGACGTCGGTCAGCGGCGCCTCGGGGCCGGACCCGGGCGGGGTGAACCGGGAGTCGGCGTGGTCGCGCAGGCCGGCCACACAGGCCGCCGGGTCCAACCGGTCGGCCAGCCGGTGAGCCACCCGGTCGAAGCCGCGATCGAGGTTCCGGGCGCGGGCCACCTCGAACAGCATCGAGGGGAGCGACATCTCCCACGGGACGTTGAGGTGGGCGGCGACGACATGGACGCTCCAGCCGGTGCACAACGACGGTCCCTCCCAGGCCGACGCGTCGAGGTCGGCGAGTCCGTCGGCGAGTCGCACCCGCTCGGCGGCGATGAGCGGGAAGAGGTCCATCGTCATGGTCTAGACCCCGGCCGGGCCGGGCGCGTCGATCGACGTGGTCAGGTCGTCGAGTCGGTCGGTCACCGCACGTCCGCCGATCAGCACGGCCAACAGGGCGACGGGGTCGCGCAGGACGCCGATGTCGGTCACCGGATCGCCGTCCACCACCAGGATGTCGGCGAGTTTGCCGGCCGTGACCGTGCCGAGTTCGTCGCCACGGCCGAGGACCTCGGCACCGTTGCGGGTGGCCCACGTCAGTACGTCGAGCGCGGGGATGCCGATGTCGTCGACGTAGTAGGCGAGCTCGTCGGCATAGGGGCCGTGGGGGAAGTTGATGGCCCCGAAGTCGTCGCCCAGCACCAGGCGTACGCCGGCGCGGTTGGCCTCGGGCAGGACCGCGGCCATGGCCTCGAGGTCGTGGCGCAGGTCGTCGGTGAAGCCGAGCGAGACGCCGGCCATCGAGTCGAGGAACCGGGCCGGGAAGAGCATCGACGGGACGAGCGGGGTGTCGGTGGCCAGCAGGCGGTCGATGCACTCGGCGTCGAGGCCGTCGCCGTGGTCGACGATGTCGATCCCGAGGTCGAGGGCCATGAGGAGCGCCTCCTTGTTGGCGATGTGTCCACGTAGGCGCGCACCCCGCTGGTGGGCGGCCTCGACAGCCGCGCCCAGCTCGTCCCGGGTGACCTCGGTCTGCTCGCGTGGGCCCACGGTGCCGTGTCCGCCGGTGACGAAGACCTTGATCATCTCGGCGCCCTCTTTGATCTCCAGGCGGACCGAACGGCGGAATTCGTCGGCGCCGTCGCTCCGGCGGATGGCGCCGAGGGCACCGACGTCCCAGTGGTTGGGGAAGCTGCGGTCACCGGCGTGACCGGTCGAACTGATGTCGCGGCTGCAGGGCACGAGTCGCGGACCGACGATGAGGCGCCGATCGATGGCCGCCTTCATGGAGGCGTCGATGGCGAACGGGGCTCCGGCGCTGACGGCCCCGGTGAAGCCGGCACGGACCAGCTTCTCGAGGTTGACGACGGCCCGCACCGACTGCATGGCCACGGGCTCCTCGAGGCCGAACGGCGCGGGCGAGGCGCCGAGGTTGTGGTAGGTGGCGTGGAAGTGGCAGTTGACCATGCCGGGCATGACGGTCCGTCCGCCGAGCGGCACGGTGCGGTCATCGGGCCGGCTGCCGCCCGGCACGCCGTCACCCACCGAGGCGATGCGGTCACCCTCGACCACGACCGTCGCCCGCTCGAGGACGGTGCCGTCACCGACCACCACCCGGGCGCCGTCGAGGACGAGCCGGGGTGCAGGGGAGGCCACCCGTTCAGCCCCCGAGCGCCGGGCGACGCTCGCCGATGTCGAGGACGTGCGCGTCGAAGCCGGTGATGCGCGAGACGTGCTGTTCCATGAACGCGGTCTCATAGGGCTGTGCCTGGTGGGCCTCGAAGGCGTCGACGGAGTCCCAGCACTCGAAGAACCGGAACCGGTTGGGGACGTCGACGTCCTCGGCCCACCAGTAGTCGACGCAACCGGGGTCGTTCCGGCTGCGGTCACCGACGTCGCGCAACGCGTCGAGGGTCTGCTGCCGCTGGTCCTCGGGGAACTCGAGGTAGCCGCTCAGTGCGTGCATGTTGGGAGGCTCCTGTCTTGCGGTAGGGAGGGGTGGTGGGGGTGGGAGGGTGGCCGATCAGGCGTCGGGTGTCCGACCGACGACGACGGTGCACGGGGCCGTGCGGGTCACGTAGTCCGACACCGACCCGAGCAGCGCCCGGGTGATGCCGCCCCGCCCCCGCGTGCCCAGGACGACGGCAGCGGCGGACACCTCGCCCGCCAGTCCGCAGATGGCGGCCCCCGGCTCGCCACCGACCACCCGGACCTCGACGTGGTCGAGTCCAAGGCGGGCCTCGGCCTCGGTCAGGACCTGGCGGGCCGTCTCGTGGGCGGCGCCGACGGCCAGGTCGAACTCCTCGGCCGTCATTTCCGCACCGGCGTGGCCGGTGCCCGACAGCACGTCCGGGTCCGGGGCGTCGGCCACCGTCACCAGCACGTAGTGGTGTCCGGCACCGAGCAGGTCGATCCCGGCGGCCAGCGCGTCGAGCGAGTGGTCGGAGCCGTCGGTGCACAGCAGGATGGGTCGGGCCATCGGGCCACCGTAGCAACGGGCGCCGCCCGACTGACGGGCCGCCGCGTCGGACCGGGCCCGTGGCCCGCCCCGGTGGGATCAGTCGTTGCGGGCCGGCACCGCACCTGTGGCGATGCCGGCCACCAGTTGGGCGTGGTCGGCGTCGTTCTGGTCGGCGTACCGGCCGGCGAACGACACCACGGCGTCCCGGAACCCGTCGCCCTTGCCGAGGTAGGCGGCGATGGTCACCGGGTCACCCGACCGGGCGTGGGCCCGGGCCAGGGTCTCGCCGCAGGCGGTGGCGAACTCGGCGAGCCGCGGCGTGACGAGCTCGACGGTGGGGATGATCTTCATGTCCCGGAATTGGCGGACGTAGTAGTCGTGACCGCGGAACGAGCTCCAGCCCACGAAGATGTCGGTGGCCGTCTGGACGAGCCGCTTGCCCGCCACCACCCGTCGCCCGTGGTTGGCGTGGGCGCTCGGACGGAGGTGGGCCTCGTAGACCGACGGCCCGGCCTGCTTGCACTGCAGGAAGAGGGGGTCCGACCCGCTCCGGCCCTCGAGGAGCACCAGGTACACGCGCATGCCGACGCTCCCGACCCCGACCACCTGGCGGACCACGTCCGCCTCGGTGAAGCGGTCGAAGAGGTGGCGCCGGTCCTCCTGGAGCGTGGACCGGTAGCCGGCCAGCAACTCGTCGATGAGGTCCGACTGCTCGTCGTCATCGATGGTCTCCCGGATCGGCGGGTCCTCGGTGATGCGGGGTCGGCCGTGGGCCATCTCGGTCAACTTGGCGTAGGCGCCCCGGTGGGTGCGCTTCTTCCGCTTGCGGTCGATGTGCACCGACACCAGGCCGCGGTCGGCCGGCTCGAAGTAGCCGAGCAGGCTGTCCACGTGCATCCCGTCGTACCAGACGTCGAGCTCGGGCAGGGTGGCGTAGCGCCGCATCCGATCCCGGTAGGCGTCGACGGTCGCCTCGACGGCACGGCGCGCCGGTCCCTGGCGGACACCGCCGGCACGGGCCGCCACCACGAGGCTGGCGGCCAGGCGGAGCAGGTCCCACTCGAAGGGTCCGGGCAGGGTCTCGTCGAAGTCGCGCAGGTCGAAGGCGAGGTTCCGTTCGGGCGTGGCCCACAGTCCGAAATTGAGCAGGTGGGCGTCACCGCAGAGCTGGACCTCGAGCCCGCTGTGCGGCCGGGAGCCGAGGTCGGCGGCCATGACCGCGGCCGCCCCCCGGTAGTAGTCCCACGGCGACCGGGCCATGCGGCCATGGCGGAGGGCCAGGAGGCCAGGGTCGCGTACGGCGTTCTGCCGCAGGATCGTCTCGAGGGCGTCGTGGCCGCGCCGGTCGGGTGACCAGCGTCCCTGGGCGCCACGCGGTGCCCGCTGGCGGGCCAGCCTGCCGAGCGACCGCCGCTCGTCGACCGTGTCCCGCAGGTCGTGACGGAGCCGGCCCGATGCGTCGCCGGTCGGGTCGCCCACCGGGCCGGTCGGGTCGCCGGCGGAGTCGGATCCTGTGGATGGTGCGGAGTCGGGTGCGATGCGCAGATCCTACGGCCGGGTCCCGCCGGGCCGGCCAGGCGGTTCACCGCAGGCGCACCGGTGCCCCGACCCGTTGGAGTTTGTCCGGGTTGCGCATGATCCGGACGGCCACCACCTTGCCGTCGGCCACCGAGCACGACAGGACCTGGTCGACCAGGCCGTCCACCTCGACGACGTAGCCGGCGTCCCCGTTGACGTTGACGGGGGTCGCCTCCATGCGCCCGCGGTAGCGCTGCCCGAGATTGACGAGCAGGCGGGCCACCCGGGGGGCGGTCACCACGGGTCGGCGGGCCGCCCGACGATGGGGACCGCCGTCCGACGTGCAGACCACCTCCGGTGCCATCCGGTCGAGCACGCCCTGCACGTCGCCGGTGGCCACCGCCACGAGCAGCTCGTCGACCAGCCGTCGGTCCCCCGCGGAGCCCCGGGGCAGGTCGGCGGCGCGGACCCGTCGCCTGGCCCGGCTGGCGATCTGACGGCAGGCGGCGGGCGACTTGTCCACCGTCCGGGCGATCTCGTCATAGGGGACGGCGAACACCTCGGCCAGCACGAACACGGCCCGTTCGACCGGCCCCAGCTCGTCGAGCAGGATCAGGAAGCCGAGGGTCAGCGAGTCGGCCAGTTCGGCGGCCTCCTCCGGCCCCGGGGCGCCCACCAGCGGCTCGGGCAGCCACGGTCCCGGGTAGCCGTCCGCCCGGCGCCGCGCCCGGAGGTGGTCGAGGGCGAGCCGGGTGGTGACGGTGGTCAGCCAGGCCGCCGGACGGTCGATGATCGAGCGGTCCGTCCGCTCCCACCGGAACCAGGTCTCGGACACGACGTCCTCGGCGTCGGCCAGGCTGCCGAGGATCCGGTAGGCGAGACCGACCAGCCGGGGCCGGTCGTGGTCGAACCGCTCGGCCGCGTCGGAGGCGTCGTCGGTCAACGGAGCGTCCCGGACGTGTCCAGTGCGCGGAGCGCACGGTGTGCGGCCGCGGCCCCGCTGGCGAGCGAGGCGTCAGCCAGCAGTCCCTCGGGGCCGACCCAGTCGCCGGCCAGTTGGATACCGGGGGTGCCGGTGGCCGACGTGGTCGGGCGCCCCCGTAGACCGCCCAGCGCGGCGCGGGGCACCGTCCCGGCCACCGTCATCGAGGCCAGGAAGCGTTCGGCCAGGACGTCCTCGTCGGCCACGCCGGCAAGTCGTCGGTGGACGTCGAGCGCGGGACGGTCCTCGGCCGCGGATCGGGCCCCGTAGCGGAGGACGGCCACGACGGCCCCGCCGTCCGGCCCCTGCCGGGCGGGTGGGCCCTGGGTGGTGGCGTACAGGGGAGCGTCGATCCCGAGGACGTAGCCGGGTCGCGGCGGTCGGCGGACGCTCAGGTCGAGGCAGGCCGCCGTGACCGGTCCGCCCAGGTCGCCCCAGTCCGGCGGGTCGGGCAGCAGGGCCCGTGCGGCGGCGGGTGACCCCACGGCCACGATCACCTGGCGGGCGACGACCCGGTCCTCGCCCACGGCGATCTCGAACCTGTCGGCGGCAGGGACGATCGAGCGGACCGGTGCCGAGGTGCGCACCTCGATGCCGGTCGACAGGGCGGTGGTCAGCTGGGCCCACCCGCCGTCGAGGTAGAGGACGCCTCCGGACGCGGCCAGCTGCATCTGGGTGAGTGCGGCATCGGCGCCCAACTCGTCCACGTCGGCGCTGTAGGTGCTGAGCCGGAGCAGTGCCCGCACCACGGCGTCGGCGTCCGGGCGCAGACCGAGTCCCTCGAGCCAGGAGCGGGTGGCGACCCCTTCCAGGGCGTCCGCCGACCTCCGGGGAAGCCGGCTGAGGACGCCGGCCAGTCGGACCCTGCTGCGGACACCGAGCAGCGTGGTCCGCAGCAGGGTCCCGGGGCCCGTGGGGAGTCGGTGCAGCGTGTCGTCGCGGGAGCCGAGGTAACGGGCGAGCGGTGGGACTCCGCCGGACGGTGTCACCCCCAGTGCGGCAAGGGCGCCCCAGCCGGGACCGCCGCGGAAGAGGGCGTGCCCACCGAGGTTCCAGACGAAGCCGTCGCGCTCGGTGGTGCGGGCGCGGCCTCCCGGCTGGTGCGCCTCGAGGACGAGCGTCGTCGCCCCGCCCCGGGAGGAGGTGGCGGCGGCGGTCAGTCCGGCGAGGCCGGCGCCGACGACGGCGATGTCGGTGTGGGTGTCCATACCAAGTCGACGTCCCGGGGCGCCGGAGTGTGACACGACCGGCCGACAGGGCCCGGCGTCACCCGTTGCGGCGCTCCTCACGGCGGTCCATGCGCCGATCGCGGATCATGCGCTGGCCCATCGTGTCGGACAGTGCGGTGGTCACCCAGATGATGAGGGTGGCCCAGAAGTAGGTCGAGACGCCGTGGATGTGCAGTCCCGACACGATCAGGTTGACGACGATCAGCGAGACGATCGTCGACGCGATGGCCAGCAGTCCCGCCAGGGCGACCGACGGCTGGCGGATGAGCACCCGGAGGGCCATGAACTGCACGGCCAGATGGATCAGCCAGAAGATGACGGTCGTCTCGACCAGGGCGGTGACCGAAATGCTGAGCCCGTCGAGGACGACGTCGGACACGAGGATGCCGAGCGCCACTCCGGCCAGTCCCATCCCGATCCGGATACCCCATCGTGCGAGCACCGTCCCACGGTAGTCGCACGATGGGCCCGTCCCGTGGAGGCCCGTGCGGCCATCGGAGGGGAGTGGTACGTTGCCGGAGCAGCACCGAAGTACCGCAGTACATGGCAGTTCATCGGGGAAGCCGGTCAAATTCCGGCGCTGGTCCGCAACCGTGGGTGATGGGCACGTCCGCTCGTCACAAGTCGGGATACCGGGAACCGTCAGGGAGTCCATATCCGTCGAGACACGCGGTGGGACTCGGATGGTCAGGGTCCCGCGTGGTCACTGTTCTTCCGGGTGTCCACCGGAAGGGAAGACCCATGATCCGCACACCGATCCGCCTTCGGAGGCTTACCGCCTTCGCGGCACTGGCCGCCTCGCTCGGCCTGACCGCACTCGCCGCGCCGACCGCGGCGTCAGCCACCACCCCGCAGCCGTCACTGCCACAGACGGCCCGGGCGCAGACGGCCGCCACCTGGCTCGCCTCCCAGATCAACTCCAGCGGGTACATCCCGTCGGTGACGACCCCGGGCGCGGCCGACCTCGACGCCACGGCCAATGCCGTGCTGGCCCTGGCTTCCGCCGGAGTGGGCATCGCCAAGGCCCAGTCGGCACTCGCCTACCTGGAGCTGAACGTCGGGACCTACGTCGACGTCTCGGGCGACGACGGCCCGGGGCAGCTCGCCCTCCTGATCCTCGACGCCAAGGCGCTCGGTGCGTCGCCCACCTCCTTCGGGGGCACGAACCTGGTGACGAGGCTCCTCGCCACCCAGCGCACCACCGGCACGGACACCGGCCTGTTCGGCGTCCAGGACCCGACGTACGACGGGGCCTACCGCCAGGGTCTGGCCCTGGCCGCACTGGCGGCAGCCGGGACGACCACCGGCGGTGCGATCCCCCTGGCGGAGGCCTGGCTGTCGGCCCAGCAGTGCAGCGACGGGGGCTGGACCAGCTACGTCACTGCCGCCAACCCGTGCAACGGCAAGCCGGCCCAGTACGAGGGCCCGGACACCAACTCGACGGCCCTGGCCGTCCAGGGGCTCGAGGCCCAGCACGCCCTCAGCAGCGCGGCCGCCTCCAAGGCGCTCCACTTCCTGACCAACGCCCAGGACGCCGACGGCGGCTGGGGCTACGAGCCCAACACCTCGCGTGCGCCGGGCTCCACCGACCCCGACTCGACCGCACTGGTGTTCCAGGCGCTCCTGTCACTCGGCACGCCGCCATCGACCGCCAAGCTGTCCACGGCGGCGGACCCCGTGTCGGTCCTGGACTCCTTCCAGCTCACCTCGGGCAGCGGCGCCGGCGCGTTCACCTTCCCGAACCTCACCGGCCCCGACCTGCTGGCCACGTACCAGGCGCTTCCGGCCCTGGCCGGGGTCACCTTCGCCTATGACCTGGGCACACCGGTGGTCACCCACGTGGGCCCGGCCAAGGGAGCGGCCGCCGGCGGAACCACCGTCAAGATCACCGGCAGCGGGTTCACCGAGGCGACCGCGGTCCACTTCGGGGGAGTGGCCGCCACCGCGGTGACCGTGACCTCTTCGACGTCGCTGAGCGCCGTCTCCCCCCCAGGATCGGTGGGAACCGTCGACATCACGGTGACGTCCCCCACGGGAACCAGCCCGGCGACTGCGGCTGACCACTTCACCTACAAGGCCTGAGGCCACCTCCACGGCCAGTCTCGGACCGCACGGCCCGGTCACCACGGCACGTCCCCCGGCTTCCCGGGGGACGTGCCGTGGCCGGGATCCCCGGTCCGGGTGGCACGCTTGCCATACTGGGCCGATGGACACCGAACGGCGCGTCCTGGAGTCATGATCCCGCCGGGTCGGGCTGTAGGATCGGGGGGTCACGCCCCGCCCACCCGGGCGGGCGAGCCCGATGGCGCCGCCGCCGGGGCGCAGGTCGTGACCCACCCACCGATGACCCCGGACCCACACAGCCACACCGCCCGCGTCCCCCGCCGACGCCCGGCCGGTCCCCGCAGGTGAGGGTCGCCGCGTCTGAGGCCGCCGCCGCCGCCGGCGGGCGCGTCCACGGTCCCGACGTCAGTTTCGATGGGGCGTCGACCGACTCCCGCGCACTGCTCCCGGGCCAGCTCTTCGTCCCGGTCGTCGCGGCCAGGGACGGGCACGACTTCGTGGAGGTGGCCCTGGCCGCCGGGGCGGCCGCCTACCTGACCTCCCGTCCACCGGTGGCCGGAACCGCCATCCAGGTCGAGGACACCGGGCGCGCCCTGTGGGACCTCGGCCGCTATGCCCGTGGCCGCCTGCCCGACACCGTGATCGGAATCACGGGCTCGGTCGGCAAGACCACGGTCAAGGACCTGGTGGCGGGCGGCCTGGCCGCGGCACTGCGCACCCACGCCACCCAGGCCTCGTTCAACAACGAGTTGGGCGTCCCGCTCACCCTCCTCGGCGCGCCCGACGGCGTGGAGGCCGTGGTGGTCGAGATGGGCGCCCGCTTCCCGGGCGACATCGCCCGCCTGTGCGAGCTCGCCCGACCGACGATCGGCGTGATCACGTCCATCGGTTCGGCCCATCTCGAGCACCTCGGGGGTCCCGACGGTGTCCGGTCCGAGAAGGGGTCGCTCCTGGTGGACCTGCCGGTCGACGGCTTCGCCGTGGTCAACGACGTGGACTGCGGAGGTGACGTGCGTGCCCGGACGGTGGCGACCGTGGTCTCCTTCGGCACCGCCACGGGCGACGTCCGGGCCACGATCGTCGGGCGCGACGACGAGCTGCGCCCGACGGTGCGGATCGAGTCACACTGGGGGACGGGCACCGCCGCCCTGTCGGTGCGGGGTGACCACCAGGCCGTCAACGCCGCCGCCGCCGTCGCCACCGCGGTGTGTGCCGGTGTCGGCTTCGAGGACGCGCTGGCCGGTGTGGCCGCGTCCGAGGGCAGCCGCCTGCGCGCCGAGTTGTGGCGCACGCCGTCGGGACTGCGGATCCTCAACGATTCCTACAACGCCAACCCCACCTCGACGGCGGCCGCCCTGCGCAGCCTGGCCCAGCTCGACGCACCGCGTCGGGTCGCCGTGCTGGGGGAGATGGCCGAACTGGGGGACGGCACCGCCACCGCCCACCGCGACATCGGCCGTCTGGCGGAGTCGCTCGGGATCGAGGTGGTGTCCGTCGGCGGCGCGCCCTACGGGGGCACGCCCGTCGCATCCCAGGACGAGGCGCTCGAGATCGTCGAGGCCCTGCCGGCCGACAGCGTGGTGCTGGTCAAGGCCAGCCGGTCGGTCGGACTGGACCGCCTGGCCGAGCGGCTGCGCAACGGGGTGGGGGTCCGATGAAGGTCCTGGTGTTCTTCGGGGGCCCGAGTGAGGAGCGCGACGTCAGCGCCGCGTCGATCAAGCCGTGGGTGACGTACCTGCAGGCCGACCCGGCGGCCGAGCTGACCGTGGTGTTCGTCGATCGCCAGCTGCGTGCCTACCTGCTCCCGCCCGTCTACTACTACGCCAACACGTGTGCCGACTTCGAGACCCAGCTGCGCACGCTCGACCTCGAGCTCGACTGGGACGAGGTGGCGGACCTGGCCCGGGCCCACGACGTCGTCGTCCCCGTCATCCACGGCGAGTTCGGTGAGGACGGCGCGCTCCAGGAACGCCTCGAGGCGTGGGGCGTCCCCTACGTGTTCAGCCGGCCCGACGCGCTCCGGCGCACGCTCGACAAGGAGGCCTGTTACGCCGCCCTGGCGGCCGCCGGCTATCCGGTGCCGACGCACCGCTCGGTCACCCGCGCCGAGTGGGACGCCGACCGTGCCGGCGTGCTCGACGGTCTGGCGGGCCTCACGCCGGTGCTGGCCCCGGTCGGTCGACCCGACGGGACCGTCGCCCCGCAGCTGCTGGCCGTCAAGCCCCTGGCCGGTGGATCGTCCTTCGGCGTGGACGTCGTAGGTGCGGAGCCGGGTCCCGTGGCCGCCGCCGTCGACGCCGCGTTCGCCACCGCCGCCGGCGCCGTCCTCATCGAGGAGTTCCTGTCCGGGACCGAGTTCTCGGTCGTGGTCCTCGACGGGCCCGACGGTCCGACCGCGCTCGCCCCCACCGAGGTGGAGAAGCCTCCGGCCAGCCTCGTCTACGGCACCGAGGAGAAGTACCTCCACGGCTCGGGCGTGATCCACCACACCCCGATGCGGGTGGAGGACGGCGTCCTGCACGCCGTCCGCCGGCGTGCGGCGGACGCCTTCGGCATCCTCGGCCTGCGCCACATGGCCCGCATCGACGGCTTCCGCACCGAAGACGGCACCGTGGTGGTGACCGACGTCAACGGGATCGGCGGCATGGGCTTCTCGAGCTTCGTCTTCCAGCAGGCGGCCATGGTCGGCATCGATCACCGCCATCTGATCTTCGGTCTGCTCGCCGCCGCCACCGCGGAGTCGCCGGTCACCGCCCCGGTGGACGCGCCGACGGGAGAGGACGCCCGGCGCATCCACGTCGTCCTCGGCGGCCCCACCAGCGAGCGGCAGGTGAGCCGGCAGAGCGGGTGCTTCGTGGGACTGTCGCTGCTGGCCACCGGGAGCGACGTCCGCTTCTTCCTGATGGACCTGCAGAGCCGCTACACCGAGATCGGGCTGTTCTACGTCCTGCACCACGATGTCGAGGAGATCCAGGCGCTGGTGGCCGACCCGGTGCGCCGGGCCACCATCGAGTCGGTCGGTGCCGCGGTGCGGGCCGACCTCGGGATGGGGGACACCGCCTCACCGGCCGCACTCCGGATGGGGCACACCGTTCCGCTGGCGGGCGTGGCCGAGGGAGCGGACATCGTCTTCCTGGCCCTCCACGGGGGACCGGGCGAGGACGGCCGCCTGCAGCTGGCCCTCGAGCGTCTCGGCTGCCCCTACAACGGGTCGGGCCCCAGGGCCGCGGACATCGCAGCCGACAAGGCGGCCACGGCGATCCGTGTCCACGACCTCGGGCTGCCCGGGGTGGACGCCCCCGCCCAGCGCCAGGTCGACATCTTCGAGCTCGGCGCGTGGGTGGACGAGATGGACGGACCGGGTGCCGCCGCCACGCGCTACGCCGCACTGTGTGACGAGCTCTCGGCCCGGGCACTGGTGTGCAAGCCGGCCACCGACGGGTGCTCCACCGGCGTCAAGCTGCTGCGGCGTCCCGAGGTGATGCAGCGGTTCTTCGCCGCCATCGTGGCCGAAGCGCCCGAGTTCGCCACCGAGGAGGCCCGCACGGACCTGCGGGGCCGTGCGCCGACGATCGCCATGCCGGTGCCGTCGCCGAAGCGGTGGCTCGTCGAGCGAGCGTTCGTCGACGCGACGACCGTCGAGCTCCCACCGGGGGACCTCAACCTCGAGTCGCTCGGTCCGTGGTTCGCCGCCAAGCAGTTCGTCGAGCTGACCGCAGCCGTGCTCGACCGCCCCGGTCGTGGACTGGTTGCCGCCGTCCCGAGCGTGACCGTGGCGGCCGACGAGCTCACCCTCCAGCAGAAGTTCCAGAGCGGGGTCGGTACCAACCTGGCGCTCGACCTGTTCGCCGGGCCGGACGCGGCCGAGTCGGTCCGCCGGCGGGTCGAGCAGTTGGCGATGTCCTTCGACATCGAGGGCTACGCGCGTCTCGACGTCTTCTGGGACCGGGTGGAGGACGTCGTCTACCTCCTCGAGATCAACTCGCTCTGCGGTCTGACCGAGGCCACCGTCTTCTACTCCCAGTGGCTGGCCGACGCCGACCCGTTGCCGCCCTGGGCGGTGCTCGACCGCATCGTCGAGGCCGGGATCGAGCGGGCCGGGCGACGGACGGCCACCCACCGGGCCCCGCGGGCCGGCTGAGGACAGGGGCCGACCACGTGATCACCCTCGACGACCTGGTGGCGTCCGTGCCCGGCATCACGGTGCACGGGACCCACCATGCCGAACGGTTCGAGCGGTTCTGCTTCGACTCCCGCCTCGTGGAGCCGGGTGACCTCTTCGTCGCCGTGCGGACGCCGCGGGGGGACGGGCACGACCACGTGGCAGCGGCGCGGGCCGGTGGCGCCCGGGCCGTGCTGGTCGACGATCCCTCGTCCGTGCCCGACGGGTGCCCGGCGCTGGTGGTGGACGACACGGTGGGGGCCATGGAGCGCTACGGCGCGTACGTCGTGCGCCTGTGGGCGCCACGGGTCGTGGCGGTCACCGGCACCGTCGGGAAGACGGGGACCAAGGAGCTCGTCGCCGACGCCCTCGCCACCCGGTTCACGGTGTTCCGCACACCGGGCAATTTCAGCGGGCGGTTCGGCCTGGCCGTGGCCCTCGGCGGCCTCCGACCCGAGCACGAGGTGGCGGTGGTGGAGATGGCCACGGGCCACTTCGGCGAGATCGACGCCATGTGTGCCATGGCCCCCCCGGAGGTGGCCGTGGTGACCGCCGTCGACGCCGCCCACCTGCTGGCCCTGGGCGACGTCGAGGGTGTGGCCCGCGAGAAGTCGTCCCTGGTCGCCCACCTCCCGGCCGACGGCCTGGCCGTCCTGAACGCCGACGACCCGCGGGTCGCCGCCATGGCCGGGCCCAGCCCGGCACCGGTGGTCACGTTCGGCGGCGGCCCGGACGCCGACTACCGGATCGACGACCCGGTCGTCACGGCGGCCGGCACCTCGTTCTTCTGTCACCACGAGGGCGTCGCCGTGCCGGTGACCGTGCCGCTGCTGGGCGCCCACAGCGCCTCGGCCGCCGCGGCCGCACTGGCCGTGGCCGGGCACTTCGGCATCGCCACCGACGCCGCGGTCGCAGCCTGCGGACGGGCCGCCGCGGTCCCGGGACGGCTACGTCCCCTGCCGGGCCGGAACGGGAGCCTGCTGCTCGACGACACCTACAACGCCGCCCCGCGGTCGGTCCTGGCCGGCCTGGACACGCTGGCGGCGCTGCCCGGGTCGCCCCGTATCGCCGTGCTGGGCGGGATGGCCGAACTCGGCCCGGCCAGCGAGGAGCTCCACCGGCTGGTCGGACGCCGCGCCGCCGACGTGGTGGACGTGCTGGTGACCCAGGGCGAGGCCGCGTCCTGGGTCGCCGACGCGGCCGTGCGCGCCGGACTGTCCGACGACCAGGTGGCCATCACCTTCACCCCGGAGGACACCGTGGCCGAGACGGCCCGCCACCTCGCCCCCGGTGCGGTGGCCCTGGTGAAGGGGAGCGCAGCGGCCCGCATGGAACGGGTGGTGGCCGGCCTGCTGGCCGACGACACGGACGCCGCCGAACTACTGGTCCGCCAGGACCGCGCCTGGGCCTCGTTGCGGGTGGTCCAACCCGACCGGCCGACCTGGTTGGAGATCGACCTCGCCGCGGTGTCCCACAACGTGCGCCATCTGGCGGCGCGGGCGGGCGGTGCCGAGGTCATGGTGGTGCTCAAGGCCGACGCCTACGGCCACGGCGCCATCCCGGTGGCGCACACCGCTCTGCGCAGCGGGGCGACCTGGCTGGGCGTGGCGTGCGTGCCCGAGGCCCGTGCCCTCCGGACGGCCGGCATCCGGGCGCCGATCCTGGTGCTCGGCTACACGCCGGGGTGGCAGGCCCGGGAGGCCGTGGGGCTCGACCTGGCACTGGCCGTCTTCGACCTGGACACCGCGCGGGCGTTCGGTCGTGCCGCGCGGGCGCTCGACTCGGGGGTCGCCGTCCACGTGAAGGTCGACACCGGCATGCACCGGCTCGGCGTGGCCGCCGACCGGGCGGCCGACTTCGTCCGCGAGCTGGCCGACGTCGACGGCCTCGAGGTGGCCGGCCTGTTCACCCACTTCGCCTGCGCCGACGACCCGTCGCCGGTCGGCGTGGCCGCCACCGATGCGCAGCTGGCCGCCTTCGGCCGGGTGCTCGACGACCTCGGGACGACGGGCGACCGACCGCCACTGGTGCATGCCGCCAACAGCGCGGGGCTGCTGTGCCGCCCCGACGCCGTCTTCGACCTGGTGCGCCCGGGCATCGCCGTCTACGGACTGCCACCGGGCCCCGACGTGCCCGTCGGTGACCTGCGGCCGGCACTGGCCTGGACCTCCCAGGTGGCACAGGTCCACGACCTGGCCGTGGGGGAGTCCGTCGGCTACGGCCACACATGGACCGCGTCCCGGCCGAGTCGCGTGGCCACGGTGCCCGTCGGGTACGCCGACGGGCTGCGGCGGACCCCGGCCACCTGGCACCACGTCCTCGTCCGCGGGCGACCCGCACCGCTGGCCGGCCGGGTGTCGATGGACCAGATCTCGATCGACGTGACCGACATCGGTGGCGTCCGGCGTGGTGACGAGGTCGTACTCATCGGCCGCCAGGGCGCCCAGGAGCTGCCGGCCACGCTCGTGGCCGAGTGGCTGGGCACGTCGCCCTACGAGGTGGTGGCCGAGATCCTGGCGCGCGTGCCACGCATCACCTGAGCCCCCGGTTCAGGCCGGCAACCGCTGTTTCACCTGTATCCGGCGGGAGCGGGGCGCGCCCGTCTACCGTTCATTGCGGTGCCCGGACACCACGGGCCCACCCGAGTGGGGAGGTACTGCGATGCACGTGTCTCGGTGGGTGGTTCGGGGTAGGGGGTTGATCCGATGACCATCGATCACGGCCCGATTCCGACCACCGGGTTCGGCGGAACCACGATGCCGGAGTCGACGGTGCACCTCAGACATGCGGCGGCGGACGGCATCGAGAAGCTCATCGGTGCGACCTCGGTACTCCGGTCCGAGCTCAACGCGCACGAGGCGACGTGCCGCAAGGTGCTCGACGAGGTGCGGGTCGACCACGAGATCTCGGGCGTCCTGCCACAGGTCCAGGCGGACACGTGGCGCTCGGCGGTCACGGATGCCATCCGTGGGTTCGAAGCCGCCAGGCACCGGGTGCGGCTCCTGTTGGTGGCCATCGAGGTCGAGGAGGGCCGCTCGATCGGCGACGTCGCGCGCAGCTGGGGTGTGTCGCGTCAGCTCGCGTCCCGCTGGGTCCAGGAGAGCACCCGGCTGCGCGACTGACCGCCCACGGTCCGTGGCGGCCCGACCGCACCCGACCCGCACCCCGACAGCAGGCCTTGGCGCAACCGACGGCCGCCAGTATGATCGTCTGATCCGATTGGCCGACGGAGGCCGTGGAGGGGCGGGGGCGTGGTCCGCAAGAAGAAGCTCATCTGGTGGGAACGGGAGACGGTCGTGGGTGGCGCCGACGAGGCCCGCCGGCGCGGGGCGTCCCCGGGTGCGCCGCGACGCCATCGTTCGTCCGAGCCGTACTACGGACCGGTCACGGTCGGTGTCGACGACGACGACCCGGTCGACACCGACTACTCCACCTGACCCTCGGCTGACGGCGCCGTCAGCCGTGCGAGCCGGACCGTGCGCATGGCGCGGGGCACACCCTCGTGGACCGTATCCTTTGCCCATGTCCGAGCACGCTTCCCACGCCGGTCGACGGAGCCCGGTCGCCGGCACGTTCCTCGAGCCGCTCCTCGACCGCTTCCGCATCGACTTCGTGCCGGCCGACCCCCAGCCCTCCTGGGCGCGGTGGGTCCTGGCGTCCGTGGTGGCCGTCGTCGGATCCCTGGGGGCCGACGCGGCGCTGGTGGCGATCGGCAAGGCCATCTTCCCCAGCACGTCGGACTTCCCCCACTTCGCCTTCCCGGACTACTCGAAGCTGACGATCGTCGGCGTGGGGATCGCCTGTGTCGGTTGGCCGGTCGTGACCAGGGTGTCGTCCCGACCCCGTTGGGTGTTCCTGCGTGCGGCGGTGGCGGTCACGGTGGTGCTGCTGCTGCCCGACGTCTACATCTGGGTGCAGGGCGAGTCCGCCCGGGGCGTCGTGGTCCTGATGGCCATGCACCTGGCCATCGCCGTCGTGACCTACAACGCGCTCGTGCGGATCGCACCCGCGGGCGAGGCACGGCACACACGTGGCTGAGGCGGAGCTCGATCCCGACGCGACCCCTCCGGAGGACCACCCCGTCGCCGTCCACTGGTTGGCCGACTACGTCTACGGGACGATCGCCACGCTCGTGGCCATCGCCGGCCTCACGTTCGAGTCCAACCCGGGCGAGCTCACGACCGCCGGGGTCGTCATCGTCGGCGCGGTGGCCATCTGGTTCGCCCACACGCTGTCGCGCCTGGTGTCGATGCGCTCGAAGGGTCACATCGACCTGCGGGTGAGCGACGTGTGGGCCGAGCTGCGCCACTCGTGGTCGATCGTGGCGGCCGCCATACCGGCCACGGTGATCTTCGTGGTGGCCGGGGTCGGCCTGTGGACGATCCACGTCGCCTTCGTGCTCGCCGACGTGGTCGGCGTGGCCGCCCTCCTCGTGGTCGGCATCGGCACGGCCGGGGGGAGCGACCGACCCGTGAGCCGGCGGATCGCCTACGTGGGCATGGTCGTGCTGGTGGGTGTGGCCATCGTGCTCCTGGAGGCCGGCGTCCATCTCCTGTGAGTCCCCTGACGGTGCCACCGGGCCGCCAGACCGGTACGGTGGGAACGTCGGTGGCCGGCGCCGGACGGCGTCGCCAGGACGGAGGACCATGGGCCGCAACCGCACCATCACCGCGTCCGGCGGGTACGCCTCGCTGGACGACGTGCTCCGGGACGACACGCCGAACGTCGTAATCTCGGACGACGCGCCGCTGACGGAGGCGGAGCTGACCGCCTTGGCCCTGTCCGATGTCACGGGCGATCAGCCCGCAGCCGACGCCGTGCCGCTGGCCGAGTTCCTCGGCGAGGACCCTGGACTGCTGCCCTGTTGGTACATGCCGACGCCGATGACCCGCATCCGGCCGCGCTGGCGTACCCCCGTGGTGGTGGCCATCGTGGCCGCGTTCGTCGCGATCGAAGCCTTCGGGCTCTGCAGTACCTTCGGGCAGATCGTCCCCGCGTAGGTCCAGGAGGCCGATTCCACCACGCGACACGGTTGCTCCACTACGCACGGTGTGACTTCGGTTGCAACCCGGCAGTCGTGCGTGCCATTGGGGCGATGACCGTGCACAATGGACTCTGTAGAGCACGGGCGGACCGCCCGTAACGGCCCCGGGAGTTCCCGGAGGAGAGGGCATCATGAAGACCATGACCTGGACCAAGCGGATCACCCTGAGCGCAGGCCTGGCGCTGACGTCACTCGTCGCCGTCCCGGCTGTTGCCGGCGCGGCCGGTTGCTACACCGGGTGCACCCCTCCCACCGTGAGCAGCACGCTGGTCACGCCGTCGTCGACCGACCCGATCCACGCCTCGACCACCACCACGGCCCAGGTGAATGGTTCGTCGTCGCTGCCCTTCACGGGTGCGGACGTCGGTGAGCTGGCCGTGGTCGGCGCCGGTGCCGTCGTGGTCGGCGTGGTGCTGACCCGCCGCCGCCGCTCCGCCGCCTGACCGGTAGCGGACTCCTGATCCACCCCGACGTCGTGCCGGGGGAGGAGCGCGCCCCGGCGGCCTCCGGACCGTCGACCCTGCGACCGCCGTCAGTAGCTGGCGGGGAGCAGCGGCGCCAGGGCGCCGAAGAAGAAGAAGACCACGACGAGCCAGGCGACGGTCCCGCCGACGGCGACGGCGATCCGCCGACGACCCCTGGACCGGAGCGTCAGCGCCCAGACGCCGATGGCCAGCAGGGCCACGGCGATCCCCCACACGATGGCCCACCGCCAACTGCCGTGGACCGTGGCGTCGTCGGTCGCCGTGCCGGTTCCCGGCGTGGCGGTGGGAGTGGGGGTCGACGGAGTGGCGGGGCCCGACAGCACGTCCTTGACCAGCTTCGCGTGGACCACCAGGCGCTGGCTGGCGCTGTAGCGCGGGTTACAGGTGGTGAGGGTGAGCGTCGGGGTCGGGGTGGGCGCCACCACGGCCACGTCGGTCGGCACGACCGCCTGGCTGGTGGTGACCTGGTAGATGAACAGTCCCTGGACCGTCACGATGTCGACGTCGTCCCCGGCCACCAGCTCGTTGAGGTTGTAGAACGGGTGGAGGTAGGTGGTGCGGTGGCCGGCGATGGCCACGTTGCCCTGTTCGCCCGGTAGCGGTGTGCCGGTGTAGTGGCCCGGCCCGGAGCGCAGCTGCTCCTCGTCGGTGCCCTCGACCACCACCATCTCGAGGGCGATCTTCGGGATGGAGATGATCCCGACCGGCTGGCCGGGAGCGGGGGCGGCCACGTCCGGGGCGATCGTCGGCAACCCGTTGGCATGGGGCAGCGACCGGAGCCCGACGTCGGTGTGGTGCTGAATCTGTGCGGTGGCGAACTGCTGGCGCAGCTGGTCCTGGGCCCGGGCGGTGATGAGGCCGGTGCCCCACAGCAGATAGGGGATGAACAGTAGGACGAGCACGCCGGCCACGAGGATGACGCGCCCGACGGTCACGCGGAAGGTCGAGAACGACACGGGGCGATGCTACCGGCAGGACGGCCCTCCACCCGGGCGCCACCGACCCCGGCGACCCCACCGGTACGATCGAGCCGGCCCGTCCGTTGCGCCCACGGGTCGAGGGGGTCCCCCCGTTGCCGCCCGCGCCAGGAGCAGAGTGAGACGGTGAGCGAATCCAAGCGGCGACGGACCAGGTGGCTGGTAGGCATCGGTGTGGTCCTCCTCCTCCTGGTGTGGGGTGCGGTCGTGGCGGCCGGTGTGTGGTCCGCCTACCACCATGACCAGCGGGGGCTCGACGCCCTGCAGGCCGTCCGTCAGACCTCGGACCCGACGACCCTCACCGCCGGCTCGACCGAGGTGACCCTGCACGGGGCGGCCGCCGAGTTCGCCGCCGCCCACGACGACCTCACGGGACCGCTGATGGCTCCGGCCACGTGGCTGCCGGTGCTGGGCCGTCAGCTGCGGTCGGCCCGCGCGCTCAGCTCGGCGGCCGAACAGGTGTCGACGGTCGGAGCGCAGTTCCTGGGACAGGTCCACGACGTCCTCGACGAGACCCACGGGGCCGGCCCCGATCGGGTGCAGTCGTTGCGGCGCCTGTCGGCACGGTCCCTGTCGGCCGCCCACCAGCTCGACGGCATCGACACCGGGCCGGACGTCGCACTGGTCGGCCCGTTGGCCCGCAAGCACGACGAGTTCGTGTCCCAGCTCGACGACGTCCGCCGGCGCCTGGCGACGGCCGCTGCGGTGTCATCGGTCACGGCGACGATCCTCGAGGGCCCGCAGACCTACCTGGTGCTGGCGGGCAACAACGCCGAGATGCGTGCCGGGTCCGGTGCCTTCCTCGAGGTCGGGACGGCCGCTGCCGCCGACGGCACGATCCACCTGGGTGATCTTCAGCCCTCCGGTGCGCTCGGACTGGCGCCGGGTCAGGTGGTCGTCACCGGGGACCTCCAGCGGAACTGGGGCTGGATCGAGCCCGGGGTCGACTGGCGGACCCTCGGGGTGACCCCGCAGTTCCCGGTGACCGCCGAGCTGGCGTCCCGCATGTGGACGGCCAGCTCGGGTCAGCACGTCCAGGGCGTTCTGGCCGTCGACGTGATTGGCCTCAGTCAGATCATGACCGTCACCGGGCCCGTCCAGATCGGGTCCACCACCCTGGACGCGTCCAATGTGGCGCAGTACCTGCTGCACGACCAGTACGCCGGACTGTCGGACAACTCAACGGGGGACGCCACCCGTGAGGATGCGCTGGGCACGATCGCCGGCGACGTGCTCCGCCAGCTCCAGGGTGAGTCCACCGACCTGCGCGGGCTGGCGTCCGCGGTGTCCGGGGCGGTCGCCGGTCGCCACCTGATGGTCTGGTCCTCGGACCCCACGACCGAGGCGGCATGGGTGGCGAGCGGTGCCGCCGGCACACTGACCCCGTCATCGCTCGCGGTCAACGTGGTCAACCAGGGCGGCAACAAGCTCGACCAGTTCCTGCCGGTCGCCGTGCACCTCGCCACCCGGCCCGACGGGACGGGCACGGCCCTGACACTCACGGCGACGCTGACCAACCGGACGCCGGACGGCCAGTCCCAGTTCATCGCCGGGCCGTTCCCGGGCCTACCACTCGTCTACGGCGACTACAGCGGCATCGTCGCCGAGAACCTGCCGGCCGGCGCCACCGGGATCTCGATCACCGGGTCGGGTCCGCTGTCCTCGCTCGGTGCCGAGGGGCCCACCGTGCTGGTGGCGGCGCCGATCGTGATCCACCAGGGGGCGACGGCCACCGTGGTGGTGCGGTTCCACCTACCCGCGGCCCACGGCACGATGACGGTGGTGCCGTCGGCGCGGGTGCCGTCGGAGCAGTGGACGGCCGGCGGGCGCACCTTCACCGACGAGCGGTCCGAGACGGTCTCCTGGTGAGTACGCCGCAGTCCTGACCGGGTCCGCGCGTCAGCCCCGCCAGATGCCCGTGGCGACGGCACCGGCCGGCACGTCGTGGGTGACCACGGCGTTGGCACCGATCCACGCCCCGTCGCCGATCGTCACCGGACCGAGCACCTTCGCGCCGGCGCCGATGCGGACGTTGTCGCCGATGGTGGGTTGGCCGGGACGGGTCCCGGTGTGGCCGAGGGTGACCCCCTGGTAGAGAACGAGGTTGGCACCGGCCACCACCTCGTGCCCGACCACGATGCCCGTGGTGTGGCTGATCGAGAAACCGGGTCCCATCCGGGCGGCCGGGTGCACCTCGGCCCCGCAGGCCCGGATGCTCCACGCCTCGAGGAACATCGCCAGCGGCCGGAGTCCGTGGTCCCAGCACCACGAGCCCGCCCGGTAGCGCACGACCGCACCGATGCGCGGGTAGAGCGGGAGGCGGGCCAGTGCCCCGAGGACCACCCGGCCCGGGGGGTCGTCCCAGGTCGCGGTCATGTGCCGGAGGTCCTCGACCAGTGCGCCCATCGCGGCGAGTATTCCACACCGAGGTCGCCCACCGGCCGGGGTGGCCGCCGGTAGGGTACGGCGATGCCACCGGACCAGCGTGGGGCGGATGCCCTTCCGGACGGGCCGCCCCCGGCCGACTTCGGGACCCTCCTCCGCGTGCGGGCGGGACTCCGCCGCCGGGTCGGCCTGGCGGTGACGAGACTGCGCCACCCCCGTGTCACCTTCGGCCCGCTGTGCGACGTGCGGTCGGGTGCCAGGTTCACCGTGGCCCGGGGCGCGACGGTCCGGATCGGGGCCGGTTGCGTGCTGGACCACGGGTTCACCCTCGAGGCCGCCGGCACCCTCACCGTCGGCGACCGAACGGTCTTCGGCCACCACTGCACGGTGGCGGCCGACGAGCGCGTGGAGATCGGCGCCGGCTGCCTGCTGGGGGAGCTGGTGTCGGTGCGCGACCACGACCACGCCTTCGACCGGTCCGACGTCGGGATCCTCGACCAGGGCCGGGCGACGGCACCGGTGGTCATCGGTGACGACGTGTGGGTGGGGGCCAAGGCCACCATCACCCGGGGCGTCACCATCGGGCGGGGTGCGGTGGTCGGGGCCCACGCCGTGGTCACCCACGACCTGCCCGCCGGATGCGTCGCCGTCGGCGTGCCCGCCAGGATCGTGCGGATGCGCGATGGCGGCCCGCTGCCGGACTGAGCGCGCCGCTCCGGACCGGCGGGTGCCGGGCTAGGAGATGGCCACGGTCGGGTCGGACAGGTGGCGACCGCCGGTCGAGCCGTAGAAGTGGGCGTCGCCGAAGGAGAAGATGCCACCGTCGCCGGAGACGAGCCAGTAGCCCTTGCCGGTGGGACTGGACTGGATCCCGGTGATGGCTGCGTTGATGCGGCGCCCACCGGTCGAGCCGTGGTAGACGGCGTCGCCGAAGGCGAAGATGCCGCCGTCAGCCGCCGCCAGCCAGTAGCCGCCGCCGTCGGGCGTGGTGTCCATGCTCACGATGGGCTTGTTGATCGTCCAGCCACCGGTCGAGCCGTAGTAGCCGGCGTCGCCGAAAGCGAAGATGCCGCCGTCGGACGCCGCCAGCCAGTAGCCGCCGCCGTCAGGCGTGGCCACCACGTGGACGATCGGCCTGTTGAGGGTGAGTGCACCGGTGGAGCCGTAGTACGCCGCGTCGCCGAAGGAGAAGATGCCCCCGTCGGACGCCACCAGCCAGTAGCCACCGCCATCGGGCGTGGCGGCCATGCCCACGATCGGCTTGTTCAGGTGCCAGCCGCCGGTGGAGCCGTAGAAGCCGGCGTCACCGAAGGTGAAGATGCCGCCGTCCGAGGCAACCATCCAGTAGCCCTTGCTGTCCGGTGTCGAGACCATGTCGACGATCGGGGCGTTGAGCGCCAGGCCCACCGTCGACCCGAGTGAGGTGGCGGCGCCGAAGGTGAAGATACCGCCGTCGGACTGGGTGAGCCAGTAGCCCTTCAGGTGCTGGTGGTGGTTGATCCCACTGCCACCACCGCTGGTCGGCGGTTGGGTCGTGGTCGTCGTGGTGGGCGGCACCGTCGTGGTCGTGGTCGTCGGCGGCACCGTGGTCGTGGTGGTCGTCGTCGTGGGCGGAACCGTCGTGGTCGTGGTCGTCGGCGGCACCGTGGTCGTGGTGGTCGTCGTCGTGGGCGGAACCGTCGTGGTGGTGGTCGTCGTGGGCGGCACGGTGGTCGTGGTCGTGGTGGTCGGCGGAACCGTCGTGGTGGTCGTCGTCGTGGGCGGCACGACGGTCGTGGTCGTGGTGGTCGGCGGAACCGTCGTGGTCGTCGTCGTGGGCGGCACGGTGGTCGTGGTCGTTCCACCACCTGTCCCCCCGGAGGAGCTGCCGCCCAGCAGTGCCGGCAGCGACGTCCCGTTCACGACGGCCTGACCGCCGGTGCCCGCGTAGGCCTCGATGGTGTGGAGGAAGGCCGGGGCGATCTGGGTGGCCGACCACCAGGGCGGGATGCCGCCCCCGTAGTAGCCCCCGAAGTCGACCTCGGACACGCTGATCTTGACCGCCGACGCGGCCACCGGGGCGAAGGTGAACTGGAGGATGTGGTCGCGGTACTGGCCCGTCTCGGTGGCGACGGTCGTCCAGGTGCCGCCGACGTCGGCCGACAGGGTGTAGTTGCGGACCGAGGTGGCCGTCGAGCCGACCGACTGGGTGTCGACCACGATCCGGTCGATGGTGGTCGTGGCGGCGAACGTGTCGGTCAGGCTCGGTGTGATGTCACCGCTCGAGGAGGTCCAACCGAGGCCGTTGCCGGCCGGGTTCCCGTTGATGGCCGATCCGGCGTTGCCGCTGGTGGCGCTGGCCTTGCCGCCCCCGGCCGACGATGCCACGTCGGTGCCGTACGCCTCGGTCGGACCGACGGTCAGCGTGTCACCGGCGGGATAGGTCAGATAGCTCACCTGACCCGAGAGGGGGAGGGAGTACGTGGTGCCCGACGTGGCCTGGACCGTGGTGGTGCCGCCGTACTCGTCGGTCACGGTGACCGGGTCCGTCGATCCACCCGGCGACGTGAGGGTCACGGTCGCCGTGGCGGGCATGCCGTCGGTCCAGACGGCGGCCATGTCGGTCGTGCCGCCCGCGGTCGGGCCGAAGTCGGCCCGGTAGGCGTGGGGGATCCCGGTGGTGGGCGTCGAGACGAAGGACCGTCCGGCCATGATCCCCGTGGCCGTCATGGTGGCGAGGGCTGCGGGCTTCACGTAGTCGTCGGAGTTCGACGTCTGGATCAGCGAGAAGCTGACGCCGTCGTTGCCCCAGGCGCCCTCGTCGTAGAAGTAGTTCTCGACGGGCACGCCGAGCACCTGCTGCCAGATGAGGGAGCGGGCCATGGTGTCGGCTTGGCCCAGGAAGTTGTAGTCGCCGTCACTCCACCAGCCCACCTCGGTGAACCACAACGGCTTGGACCCGAGGAGCGCCTGGAGCTGGCGGACCTGGGTCACCATGCCGTCCTCCTCGTAGGAGTCGTTGGAACCCGTGTACGGATGGATGGCCGCGGCGTCCATCCAGGCCAGGCCACCGGCGTTGATGAGCTGCTGCCACCACCCGGGCACGGGCTCGAGGGTCGACCCGCCGAGCACGATGGAGGTGGTGCCGGGCTCGACCGACTTGACCGCCTTGTAGAAAGGCTCGAGGACGGAGGTGGCGTACGTGCCGCCGTTGCCCCACCCGGTGTTGTTCGACTCGTTCCAGGGTTCCCACGTGGTGACGGGGGCACAGGCGGTGCAGCCCGCCGGCACGGTGGCGTAGTGGGCGACCAGGGCGGCGATGTCGCCCTGCCACAGCCCGCTGGAGACCAGTGCCGGCGAGATGGCGTCACCGCCCCCGCTGACCTGCAGCCAGTAGGCGATGTGGTCCTGGTCGGCCAGGTAGGCCGCCTGGTAGGGGTCGGTGTTGGTCCCGGCGAACGTCATGGCCGTCGAGCCGCAGGTGGCCGCCGTGGGGCTCGATGCGTTGCAGTTCGGCAGGAGCGAGCTCCAGTTGACCAGCTGGTCGGTCCGGAAGCCGCTGAGGCCGAGCTGGGCGTTGAGGGCGACGCCGCGGGGGTCGGTGGGACCGCCCGAGCCGACGCCGGAGGGCAGGGTGGCGAAGTTCAGGTTGTCGCCGGTGGCGCCCACGGCGTAGGGCATGCACGTGGTGCCGAGGGTGGTCGGGGGAGTGGTCGACGTGTCGAGCAGCGAGGCCTGGACCTCGTAGGGGCCGGGTGCCGCGTCGCCCGATGGGATGGTCAGCGGCAGGTCGGCCAGCGCGGTGGCGGTGGTCGGGAGCGGGACGACGGTGGGTGCCGGGACCGTCTCGGCGGCCAGTGACGACGTGTTCTCGAACGAGTACGAGAGCTCGAGGTGGCCGGCCTGGGCGGTCCACCAGGGGTCGAAGGTGGCGTTGACGGTGGGCGTGGTGCCAGGGGCGAAGTAGTTCCCGGTGGCCGGGGTCGTGATGCCGGCACCCCAGCCCAGGGTGTCGGACGGGGCCTGGATGGCGCCGAGGTAGGCCTGCACGGAGGCCAACGTGAACGACGAGATGGCGTCACCGGAGTTGTTGAAGGGCTGGCCGCTCTGGAAGTAGAACGTGGAGCCGACCAGGGCGAAGCCCCAGCCGCCGAAGCTCAGGCCGTTGCCGAGGGTGGTCGAGCCCTTCAGGAAGCCGGCCGGGGACGTGGCTTCCATCGTGTGGAGCGGGTCGGCGGTGTAGACGGTCCCGTCGGAGCCCTGGACGGCCTGGGCCGGATAGTAGAACTGACTGCCCGAGCCGGTGCGCACGCCGTTCCCCTCGGTGTTGGGGGCCCCGAAGGTGGACAGCGCCTGCCCGGTCGGGCCGACCGTCTCGACGTAGCCGTTGCCCGAGAAGAGCAGGTTGCCGCCGGACTCCTGGGTGACGTAGTCCCCGATCCTGTCGATCAACGGGAAGGTGCCGGTCGAGGCGCCCGTCGACGTCGCGAGGACCAGGCTGGTGCTCGAATTCTGGGTGAGGCTGACCACGAGCTGGAAGTTGGCACCCGTGCCGACCGAGAAGAGGCCTGTCGGGTTCCCCGTGCTCGGGTCGACCGACCACAGCAGCGTGCCCGTCGACGAGAACTTGTCGACCGCCGTGCCGTAGTAGGACGAGAGGTAGATGTTGCCGGAGGGGTCGACCACGGGCTGGGACACCTCGTCGGCGGCGCCGAAGGCAGCCGGGAGGGTGAACGAGCTGACCTTGGCGCCGGCCAAGGTGTAGGTGATGAGCTGCGTGCCCGTGTTGACGTAGAGGTCGGTCGAGGTGGCTGAGAAGTTGACGACGCCACCGGTGGGGGACACGAGGGTGGAGACTGGGGAGGCCGGCAGCGTCGAGGTCGACGGGCCGAGCACCGAGGCCGGTGTGGTGGTGGTGCAGATCGGGCTGACCTCGGCGGCCGTCGGTGCGGCCGGGCTGCCGGTGATCTGCGGGGGGGAGGCGGTGGCGTGGGCCGTGCCCAGCACGGTCGCCCCTGCGATCACCACGGTGGCGAGGGCGATGCTCCCGACCGCCCGCGCCCGCCTATGGCCTCTGCCTGTCTCGTAATCCCCTGCCCGGTTCATACGAAGCAGATCGGCTGTCCAATTGGTAACTTAAGAGGATTCTCACGGATTCGTACCTAATCCCCACGCTCCGTGAGATTTGGCGCCGAAAAGGACATTAGGCCCTGCAACGGGCCCTCCTGGTACGCTCCGGGCTGTGGCGACACCTGGTGCGGCACCGGCTCCGGCCCATCCCGGCCTGCGGGTCCTCCGCATCTCCCACAGTGCCGTCGTCACCGCCTGGCGGCAGCGTGAGCGGCTGCTGCGGGCCGGGGGCGTCGACCTCACCCTGGTATCCGCCGCCCGGTGGGACGAAGGGGGCGCACTGGTGACGTTTACCGCCGACGGCGACGGGTTCGCCGTACCCGTTCGGACGCTCGGACGCCACCCGAACCTGTTCCTGTTCGACCCGCGGCCGCTGTGGCGCCTCCTCGGCGACGGTCGCTGGGACCTGATCGACCTGCACGAGGAGCCCTTCGGCCTGGCCGTGGCCGAGGTCCTCCTCCTGCGGGCTCTGCGGGCCCGCAGGACACCGTTCCTCGTCTCCTCGGCCCAGAACCTGGACAAGCGGTACCCCCCGCCGTTCCGGTGGTTCGAGCGCTGGTCGCTGCGGAACGCGGCAGGTGCCTATACGTGCAACGCCGAGGCCGGGCAGATCCTGCGACGCAAGGGCCTGGCCGGCGAGCTGGAGCTGCTCCCCCTCGGGGTGGACACCGACCGGTTCCGGCCGGCGGACCGCCCCCCGCCCGGCGCCCGCCTGCAGGTCGGCTTCGTCGGCCGGCTGATCCCGGTCAAGGGCGTCGACGTTCTGCTCCGGGCCGTCGCGCTCGACGACCGCCTCGACCTCGACGTCTACGGCGGGGGGCCCGACGACACGGCGCTGCGGGCGCTGACCGCCGAACTCGGCGTGGCGGACCGGGTGGCGTTCCACGGCCACGTCGACGAGTCCGCTCTGGTCGAGGTGTTCCCCAGCTTCGACGTGCTGGCCGTGCCGTCGGTGCTGGTGCCGAACGTCCTCGAGCAGTTCGGACGTGTGGTCGTCGAGGGCCAGGCCTCGGGGGTGCCGGTGGTGGCGAGCGACTGCGGCGCGCTCCCCGACGTGGTGGGTGACTCGGGACTGCTCGTGCCGCCGGGGGACACCGATGCCCTGTCGGCCGCGCTCGGGCGGTTCCTCGACGAGCCGGGCCTCTGGGCACGGCTGCGGACGGCGGGCCTGGCGAACGTGGTCCGCTACTCGTGGGCCAGCGTGGCCGACCAGCAGCGGGCGCTCTACGAGCGGGTGGTGGCCCGGGCCTGATCCCGGGCGTGTCCGACGGGGTGGGCGGCCGCCACCGAGGCGTACAGCGCTTCGAGCCGGTCGAGGTGCAGGGCGAGGGAGTACCGCTCCTGCTGGCGGGACCGCAGCGCCCGCCCGACCGACCGGCGCAGCTTCGGGTCGTCGGCCAGTCGCACCAGTTCCCGCGCGGCGGCATCGACGTCGCCCGGCGGGAAGAGGAGCCCGGCGTCGCCCACTGTCTCGGTGTGGGCTCCGCCACCGGCGGCCACGACGGCCAGGCCGTGGGACATGGCCTCGGCCACCGACAGTCCGAACGGCTCGGCCGGGGCCGGGGCGAGGAGCATGGATGCACCGGCCAGCAGGCCGTCGGTGTCGGCCACCAGCCCGGCGAAGGTGACCGAGGCGCTGCAACCGAGCTCGTCGGCCAGGCGCTCGAGCTCGGGACGGAGGATCCCGGTGCCGGCCACGACCAGGTGCCAGCCCCGGCTGGCCAGTCCGCTCCGGGCCCAGGCGCGCAGTCCGACGTCGGGCGCCTTCTCGTCGTCGAGGCGCTGGAGCATGACCACCCGGGTCGCCTCGAGCACCGCCTGGGGACGGTCGGCGACGGCGTTCGGGATGAGCGTCGTCGGCGCGGCCACGCTGCGGGCCACGAACTCGCTGATGGCCACCTCGGCGACAACCGGCCGCACCGTCACCCGGGCGAGCGTGCGGTTGAGGGCCGACGAGCCCCGCTCGGCGGCGAAGTGACGGGTGGCCACGATCGGCGCCCGGTCGACGGGATGGGCGAGATAGGCGCTCCCCTCGGCGGCCGTCATGTGGGCGTGGACGATGTCCGCACCCCGGCTGCCGGCCAGGGCCAACGCCCCGCCGATCACCGAGGACGCAGGATGGTGCACGACGGACCGGTCGAGCTCGGCGGTCATGCGGACGGGCGCGCCGCCCACCACCTCCACCCGGTGGCCCCGCGCCGTCAGCCCGTTGGCCACCTGGCAGACGTAGCGCTCGACCCCGGCGAAGGCGTCCGTCACCACCACGTGGACGATGTGCAGGCCACCGTGGTCCGACGCCGACTCGGCCCGCAGCGGTCCGGTGAGGAACAGGCGCATACGGGCCGCGGCCAGCCGCCCCCGGTCACCGGGCAGCACGACGGCCCGGGCGCCGGCCCCGAGCACCGATGCCAGCCGGTAGGACCACCAGCCGGCTGGGCCGTGGTGCTTGCGGATATAGCGCTCGTGGGAGGCCTGGAAGTGCGTCTCCCGGGTGACGGGGTCGCCACCGGTGCCGGCCCCCACGTGGGTGGCCGTCACCGCGGGGCACAGGGCGACGCGCCAGCCCGCATCGGCGGCCCTGCGTTGCCAGTCCGACTCCTCGGCGTAGAGGAAGAAGTGGTCGTCGAACGGGCCGACGTCGTCGAGGGCGTCCGAGCGGAGGAGCAGGACGGAGCCGATCAGGAAGTCGTCCCCGCGCCGGAGCCGTCCGAGGCCGACGGCCTCCAGCCAGGCGCCGGCCGGCGTGGGGAACGGCCAGGCCACACGATCGGGGGCACCTCCACCGGGGCCCGACTGGGCCGGTGCGACGGCCGCGAGGCGCGCGTCGGCCGCCAGGGCCGTCTGCAGTGCCCGCACGGCCGTCGGCGTGATGGTGGCGTCGGGGTTGAGCAGCAGGACGTCGCGGCCGTCCCTACGGGCGCAGCCGATGTTGACCCCACCCGCGAACCCGAGGTTGCCTCCGGGGTCGACGTACGTGCAGCCGTGGTCGTCGGCGGTGACCGCCACCGCGGCGTCGGAGGAGTTGTCGACCACGACGACGTCGAACCCGTCGCCGAGGGCGGATAGGCACCGGTCCAGGAGGTCCGGTGCGTGGAAGGCCACGACGACCACCAGCGGGGTCGCTCCACCCGGCGGCACCGGGGGCGCCGCCGGGGACCGGTCCATCACTTGGTGTAGCTGTAGGCCTGGTACCCGTCGGACGCGCTGCGCCGCACGTGGTTCATGACCAGGCCGATGACACGGCAGCCGGTCGACTCGAGCCGGTGGGACGTGCGCTCGAGGTCGGACCGGTCGGTCTTGCCCTCAGTGGCCACGATGATCGCCCCGTGGGTGAGGCTGCCGAGGATGGCGGTGTCCGGGGTGGACAGGACGGGCGGGGTGTCCAGGAGGATGATGTCGGCCAGCAGATGGAGCTGGTCGAGGACCGGCTGCATGCCGGGGCTGTCGAACAGCTCGCTCGGATTGTCGCGGTGGACGCCGACCGGCAGGAGCTGCAGGCCGTCGATGCCGGTCTCGACCAGGTGGGCGCTGACGGCGGTCTCCTCGAAGTCCGAGCGGCCGCCCCGACGCCGCGACCGTCGCGGCGGGGTGCCCCCGGGCCGGACGCCGTCAGGCGGGTCTGCCGGACCGTCGACCTGGGCGTCACTCGGTTCGGCCTGCTTCCAGTTGGCCTTGATGAGGTCGGACAGACCGGGGCGGTCAGCGACCTCGAGTCCGAAGGCCTCCTCCAGTCGGGGCCGCCGGAAGTCGGCCGACACGACGATCACCCGGGCGCCGGTCAGGGCCCAGGAGGCGGCCAGATTGGCGGTCACGAAGGTCTTGCCGTCCCCCGGTTCGGGGCTCGTCACCACGAGGATGGGGCTCTGCTGCTCCACGAGCAGGACGCGCAGGCTGGTCCGCAGGTCGCGCACGGCCTCGGCCAGCGACGACTGAGGGGACTGCACGAGCGCGATGGAGACCTCGCCCTTCTTGACCTCGGGGTCCTGGGGCAGCTCGCCCAGCAGCGGCCCGTCGATCACCGACTCGATGTCGGGATCGAGGCGCAGGCTGTCGTCGAACTGCTCCCGCACGAAGGCGATGCCACAGCCGACCAGGAGGCCGGTCAACAGGCCGATGGCGCCCAGCTTGGACTTCGACAGCCCCGTCGGGCCACCCGGCTGGGCGGCCACCTGGATCTGCGCGTACGGACCGCCGGCCTGGAGGGTCGACTGTGCGGTCTGCAGGGTGCCGTAGGTCTGGGTCAGCGCGTTGATCTGGGCCGTGAGCAGTGCGTTGGCGGACGTGGCGTTGGGGTTGCTGGCCGGCTCCAACTGGCTCTGCAGCATGGCGATCTTGTTGCTGGTCGCCTGCAGGATCACCGTGTACTTGTCGATCTGCGCGTTGGCGTTGTTCTGCACGTCGTCGACGAAGGCCTGGGCGAAGGCGGTGGCGACGGCCTGTGCCGCGGCGGGTGACGACCCCGTGCCGGTCACGGTCATGGCGCCGGAGGTCGGGTCGACGGTGCCGGTCACCTGGCCGGCGAGCCCGGTGGGGTCCGGGTCCTTGAGGGTCTTGGCCGCGGCGTCCTGGACCGCCGAACTCGACAGCTCCTGGACCGGGTCGGACACCGTGAAGCCTGACGTGGCCCCGGTCGTGGCGCCCTGGCTCGGGGCATTGATCTGCACCAGTGCGCTCGACTGGTAGCTCGGCGAGGCCAGTTTCGCGTAGCCGAGCGCCACCGCGACGCAGACCACGACGCTGACGATGATCGTCAGCTTCCTGTGCCACAGCGTCTTGAGCATCTGCTGGAAGGTCACCGCACACTCACTTTCGGCGGACTCGGGCAGGAACCAGGATACGAGGGCACGGGTCCTGGGAGTGCGAGGGCGGGCCGGACGGCCCGGAACGGGGTCATGACGCCGCCGGGGCGCTGCGCACCCGTGTCATGACGTCGGACATGGCAGCGGCGCGCTGGCGCCAGGTGGGCACGTCGGCGGCGGCGGTCACCGCGGCCTCCGGGTCGGCGTCGAGCACCTGGCCCACGGCTGTCGCGAAGCCGTCACGGTCGACGACGACCACCGCACCTCCGAGGTCGCGGAACCCGGCGACCGGGGTGGCCACGGTCGGCCGGCCGGCGGCAAGGCACTCGTAGGCCTTGATCGGGTCGAGGCTCTCGGTGAAGGCATTCACCTGGTGGGGGACGATGACGACGTCGGCGTGTTGGAGGAAGGCGGGCACCCGGCCGTAGGGGACGGGTCCGAGGAGGTGGACGGACGGTTCGGCGGCCAGGGCGTCGTGGGACGCCTGGCCGAGGCTGTCGGGGCCGACCACGGCCACCTGGAGGTCGGGACGCGACCGGGCGACGTCGATGAGCAGGTCCACATCGACCCGCTCCTCGTGCAGGGTGCCCACGTAGACGGCCACCGGTGGCGGCGGCAGCTCGGCCGGACGGGCCTGTGGGGTCCGGAACAGGTCGACGTCGACACCGTTCGGGATGAGGTCGACCGATCGTCGGGCACCCCGGGTGCGGGCCAGGTCCGGCGAACACACCACAACGGCACCGCTGCGCTCGAGCAGGCGCTCGTCGTCGGCCCGGAGGCGTGCCTCCTGGCGGGGGGGGAGCGGGGCCAGCAGCCAGTCGTCGGTGATGTCGTAGACGGTCGGCCACCCGGTCCCGAGTGCGTAGTCGGCGTAGAGGGCGTCGTTCACCCAGACCAGCGGGTCCACCAGGCCCAGTCGGGCGACGGCCCGGTCGACCTGTCGACCGAGCGACCGGTCGGCGGCCGGTCCGAGCACCCGCGGCAACCATTTGCGGGGTCGCAGGACGTGGATACGGGGATGGACCTGTTCGAGCGCGGGGCCGGACAGTGCGGCACGTCTCCCGTGGCGGAGCTCGAAGGGGATGTCGACGGCGGGGTCCACGTACAGGACCTGCAGTCCGGCGTCGTGTTCGACGAGCTCATCGACGAGGATGCGGATCCGGCGGCGGACGGTGCCCCACCGCTCGAGTGAGCAGACGACGAGTGACGACGGGCGCGGGGTCTCCTCATCCACCGTGGTCCCCACCTCCGTCGTGTCGACTGCGCTTGGCACCCGTGGTCGTCCTCGTACTCGGCCGCACCCCGATCGGGGCAGGTCTGCCGTCCCGGGCGGTCTGCCGGGTCACACGTAGCGTCGTCAGAAACACGAGAGACCTTGAGATGCCGCCGTCAGGTGCCGATGGGGGTAGGTGCCACCCGACGCCGAGCCACGGAACGCCGTGGTGCGACCGCTACCATTCATCGGGCGTCCACGGAGTCCCGACCGAAACGCCCCGAGGCCCATGACCGTTCCCCCGACGCCCCGATGAGCCCCCGCACCACAGCGGTGGGCACGCGCGCCCGCAGGGCGGCGCGGGCGTGGCAGCGGCTGGCCGGTCCGGCCGCGGCATGGCTGACTGTGCTGGCCCTGGCCGCGGTGGCAGGGGTGGCCACCGCCGTGAACCCCCTGGCCGGCATCGTCGTCGCCGGGCTGGTCCTCGCCTTCGGCATCTTCGTGGTCGATCCGATCCTCGTGGCCGTCATCGTCCTGCCCGGCTCCATCCTCATCCAGCGGGTGGGCGGCGCCAGCACCAATCTCAGTGTGGCCGATCTCCTGGTCTTCGTGGCCGCGTTCGTCTGCCTCTTCCACGTGGAGTGGTCCCGTGCGACCCACCTCAAGCGGTTCCTGCGGGGCATCGTCTGGTACCAGGCCGTCCTGCTGCTCGTGGTGGTGGCCCACCCCTTCAAGGGCGACATCATCGAGTGGTTCCACCGCTTCTCCTACCTGGCCGGCAGTGCCCTGGTCGGATGGGTCGTGGGCTACCGGGGCCGGGCCCGGCAGTCCTACCGAATCTACCTGTGGGGTGCGGCGGCACTCGCTCTGCTGGCCATCGAGCACTCGGCGGCCAGCGGGTTCCACCCGGCCCAGTGGGGCCCGTACCAGAAGAACGCCATCGGCTCGGTCATGTGGGTGGCCGCCGTCGTGGCCCAGTTGAACCCTCCGTGGGTCGGGATCGCCAAGATCGAGGCCCGGATCATCGAGGTCCTGTGCCTCCTGGGTCTCCTGGCGTCGCAGTCGCGCCAGGCCGGCATCCTCCTGGTGGTGGCCCTGGTGGCGGCGGTGCTGATCAACTCCGAGATCAAGGGCCGCTTCAAGACCTTGATCTTCATCGGGGTGCCGGTCGTCGCGCTCGTCTATTACAGCCTCAGTGTCATGATCCAGAACAACCCCCAGTTCAACTCGGTGGCCATCCGGTTCGGACAGATCGGCGCGGCGATCCACGTGTGGCACAGCAGCCCGTGGCTCGGGCTCGGGATGCGCTTCTACAACCTGCCCCAGTACGTGGCCGTCACCGCACCGCCCAACTCCCTGGTGGACAACCTCGCCTCGACGGGAGTCATCGGATCGCTGGCGTTCTTCTTCCTGGTGTGGGTGACGATGCGGGCCATGAACGGCGTGCCCCGGATCTACGGGACGCTCGGGCTGGTGATCCTCCTCGGTCACTACGTCGACGGCCTGTTCGACACCTTCTGGATCGGCGGCCTCTCGATCCCACCGTTCGTCATCGCCGGGATCTCACTGGGGGTGGCCGACGCCGACCCCCACCTGGAACGTGTGCCCGACCTCTTGGCCCAGGCGGCGGCCAGGCGTCACCGGCCGGCCCACCGCTCCCCCCGCCGACCGCCTTCCCGGACGCCCGTCGGGTCGACGACCGGGCGCGACGTGCAGCCGTCGAACCGACCGGGAGTCGGGGTCACCCTGCCGCCCGTGGCCCCCGGGTGAGCTCCCGCCCGAGGATCACCTTCAACGCCCTCCCCCTCGACCCCCGTGGCGGCGGGGTGAGCACGTACATCCGCGAGCTGCTGGCCGCCCTCGTGCCGGTGGTCGATGCCGACCTGGTAGCGGCCGTGCGGCCCAGCGGTCGCCCGGAGCTGCCCGACGGGGTGGCGCCGCTCGTCCTGGCGGAGTCCCACGGTGTGCGCCGGGCCCTGGCCGGGGCCCGTGGGTTCGGACCCACCGACCTGGTCCACGGCCTCGACGTAGACCTGCCGCTGCGGCGCACCGGTCTCCAGGTCGCCACGGTGCACGACCTCGCCATCTTCGACGTCCCCTGGGCGTTCCCCCGCTTCCGGGTGGCCGGTGAACGGCTGCTGGTCCGCACCGCGTTGCGCCGGGCCGACGCCGTCATCGCAGTGTCGGACTTCACCGCCGAACGGGTACGGGCGCTGTGCGGGCGGGAGGCCGTGGTGATCCACGAGGCACCCGGCCCCTCGCTCGTACCGGCGTCGACCGCCGAGGTGGACCGGGTGCGAGCCCACTACCGACTGCCGGACCGGTTCGTGCTCCACGTGGGCAACATCGAGCCGCGCAAGGATCTCGGCACCCTGGCCGAGGCGTGTCGAATCGTCGGCGTGCCCCTGGTGCTGACGGGGCACGGGCTGTGGGGAGCGGCCGCCCCCGACGCGGTCGTCGAGATCGGACACGTCCCGGGGGGCGACCTGCCCGGGCTCTACGGCGCGGCGACGCTGGTCGGCTACGCCTCGACCTACGAGGGGTTCGGACTGCCGCCGGTCGAGGCCATGGCCTGCGGGGCACCCGTGGTGTCGACCCCGGTGCCGGCCGTGGCCGAGGTGGTGGGGGACGGGGCGGCGACCTTCACGCCGGGTGACGTGCCCGGACTCGCCGCCACCCTCGGCGACCTGCTGGCCGACGACGTCGCCCGCGCCGATCTGGCCGCACGCGGTGCGTCGGCGGTCCGTGCCCTGACCTGGGAGCGCACCGCCCGGGGGACGGCAGAGGTCTACCGGACGCTCGGACTGCCCGTCTGACGGCACGGTCGGTGGCGCCGTGCCGGGCCGGTGGTCGTCCGCCCGGGGAACGACGAGCGATGGCCCGGCGCATCGAGGCTGACTACAGCTGACAGTCGATGCTGCCGATGTCGCGGTGATGACTGGGCAGGGTTCCGATCGGTCGTCCGGGGTGCAGGGGCTCCTCACCCGCGGACAGGAGGGCCACCGCGGCGCGGTGTCCCCGGGTGGCGAACTGTCCGCCGTCGAACTCCTCGCCGGTAACACCACGGCCCTCGTCCCCCATCGCGCGGTGGGTGACCGGGTGCCGGTGGCCGTTCCCTCCGCCGACGTCGACGTGGTCGTCGATCCTCGCTGGCTGGTCGACCTCGACGACCCGACACTGGTCATCTCCCACGGGTACGTCGGACCCGACCGCCGGCGCGTCGACCGGACGTGGACCGAGCCGCCACGGCGGGACCGCCGGCGCGACCGGTTCCTCCACCGGGTCGTCCAGATCGCCGTCATGACCATCGTCGTCGCGGTCCCCCTCACGCTCATCGCCTCCCGGTCGGTCCCGCCGGCCGCGCCGGGCACGCCTCCGGCAGCCGCTGCGGCCGCACCGGCCGCGCCCGCCGGGGGTCCTCGTGCGAGGCACACGTTCGGCGCCACCCCCCGACAGATCGCCCGGGCCGACGCCGCGTACGAACGGGCCCTCGCCCGTGCGCAGGCCACGCCCGTTCCGGCAGCGGCAGCGGGTGGTGCGACGTCCACAGCCGCGATCCGCTCGACGGCCCGTGCAGCCCAGTCGGCCCAGGGGGCGGCGGCTGCCGCGGCGGCGGCGACCCGTGCGCAGCTGCAGGCTCAGGCCCAACAGGCACGGGCGGCGATGCGGACTGCGGCCGCCCAGCATCGGGCCGCGCAGGCGGCCGCCCGTGTCGCCGCCCGGGCGGCGCGTGCCGCCGCCAACGGCCGGCCCGCCGCACCGCCGGGCGCCTCGACCGGCACCCCCGCCGTCGCCACCGGCATCCCTCCCGTCAGCTCCTGACCGCAGGCGGATGTGGCCGCCGGCACCCGGTGGGTGCCCCTGAGCGTCCCGCCGGCTTCAGTTGACGCTGCGATCTGCCGATCTTCAGGAATGGCTCCAGGCACGACTGACGAGAGGATCGGTGACGGCGGCGGCGTCGGCGTGGCACCGTTCGATCCCTTCGAGGCCTGGCGCGGGTTGCAGGACCGGGTCGGGGCGAACCGGCCCGCTGATGCGCCGGCGGCGCCCGTCGACCTTCCTGTCGCTCCCCCGGCCGCGCTCGACGCGCTGGACGACCTCGACGACCCGCGGCTCGTCCTCTCCGAGGCCTACGTCGGGATCGACCGCCGCCGGCCCGGCCTGCGGGCGGCGCTGGCCCGGATCTCCTTCGTCCGTCGCAGCAAGCTCCTCCGACTCGACGTCCTGGTCGTCCTGGCCGTGGTAGCCGTCATCATCGGCGCCGTCGTGCTGGTGTCCGGCGGCTCCCGCCCCCAGCTGCGCACGCACGCCGCCGCTGTGACCCAGGCGCTGCCGTCGGACACGCTCGGTCTGCGGGGGGTGGCCGCCGGGACCCCGACCGACAAGGCCGCCGCACTTGCGGCCGCCGCCGTGGCCCCGGCCGCGGCGATCCCCGCCGCCGTTCCCTCGACCGTCCCCCCGACCACCGTCCCGCCGAACACGCCGGATGCCATGGGCGCCGCGGCACTGGCCCTGGTCCGCTACCCGTGGCAGCAGATTCCCGGCTACTCCATCCGCTTCCTGCCAATCGCCGACGCCCCGTCGGCCGGCTTCTACGGCAACACCGACTTCACCTGGGGCCAGACGGGTGGGGTCTCCACGCTCTACGTGTACCCCGGTGAGACGATCCAGCAGCTGGCCGGCATCACCGCCTTCGAGATCGGCCACGAGGTCGATGCCGCCTACGTCGAGCCCGCGGGTGGTCACGCGCAGGTGTCGGCCATCCTCGGGATCGACCCGCCGAGTTGGGCCCCCGAGTGCGACTGCGCCGAGCAGGGCTACCTGTCCGGCTGGTACGCCGCCGCCTTCTCCGACTACTGGTCGCCGGGCGTGGGCGACTGGAGCACGCTGGCTCCGCCCCCGTCGGGTGCCACACTCACCGCCCTCGAACCCTGGCTCGACCCGAGTCTTTCGTAGGATCGGATCCTTGACCCCCTCCGCCCTGCCCGGCCGGCACCCGATGCCCGACACCGTCGTAGTTCGACGCGCCCCGGGCGCGCCGCTCGACCACCGACGGCGGTCGGCGGTGGCGTCGTGACCCGCGTGGCCCTGCTCCCGAGCGCCTACCCGCCATCGGTGGGGGGCGTGGAGGAGCTGACCCGGCACCTCGCCCTCACCCTCGTGGCCGCCGGCGACGAGGTGGAGGTGTGGACCGGCCTGCCCGACGACCGCGCCGACGAGACCGTCGAGGTGCGGGACGGCCTCGTGGTCCGCCGGTTCCCTATGCCGCTGCCGGCCTCCAGCCTGTCGGCGGTGTCCCATGCCACCACGACGGGCTGGCGCACGATGCGGTCGCTCCGCCGGGCGGTGTCCACCTTCCGACCCGACGTCCTGCACGTCCAGTGCTTCGGCCCGAACGGCGCCTATGCCACGGCACTCGCCCGCCTCTGCCGCGTCCCCCTGGTCGTGACGCTGCAGGGGGAGACCCTGATGGACGACGCCGACATCTTCGACACCTCACAGGTCCTGCGCACCGCGCTGCGGGCCGGCATCCGCACGGCCGCCGCGGTCACGGCCTGCTCGCAGTTCACCCTGGACGACGCCGTCGCCCGCTTCGGCCTGCCCGCCGGTGCCGGCCGGGTGATCTTCAACGGGGTCGCACCGGCCGACGACGACGCCCCGACCGGTGGGCCGACCGCCGTCAGCCTCCCGGCCCCGCTCGGCACGGTGCCCTACGTGCTGGCCCTCGGCCGCGTCGTCGCCAAGAAGGGCTTCGACCTCCTGCTCGCCGGGTACGCGGCCATGGAGCCCGGGGCCCGCACCGCCGACCTGGTGATCGGCGGCACCGGCAACGCCCTCGAGCGGCTCGAGGCCCAGGCCGAGGAGTCGGGGATCGGTGCCCATGTCCACTTCGTCGGCCGGCTGTCGCGTGAGCAGGTGGCCGCAGCCATGGCGGGCGCCGCCGTCTTCGTCATGCCGAGCCGGCTCGAGCCGTTCGGGATCGTCGTCCTCGAGGGATGGCGCGCCGGCACCGCCGTGCTGGCCACCGATCGCGGCGGCCCACCGGAGTTCGTCCGGGACGGCGAGGACGGCTTGCTGGTCGACCCGTTCGACACGGTCGCCATGTCGGACGCACTCGGCCGCCTGCTGTCCGATGACGCCTTCCGCCGGTCGATGGCCGCGGCCGGCCGGGCCCGCGTCGCCGAGTTCGCCTGGCCGGTCATCGTCGATGCCTACCGGTCGGTCTACCGGGATGTCACCGCCGCCGACGAGCGGGTGGCGTCATGAGCCCGGGTGCTCCCGAGACGCTGCGGGTCGGCATGGACCTCGTGTCCGTCGAGGAGGTCGCCGCGTCCGTGGACCGCTTCGGCGACCGCTACGTCACCCGGCTGTTCACGCCGCACGAGATCGAGACCTGCCGCACGGCGGAGGGTCCGGCCCGCGGTCGCGGTGCCTATGCCGTCGAGTCGCTCGCGGCCCGCTTCGCGGCCAAGGAAGCCGTGGTCAAAGTACTCCGGCCTGTCGAAATGCAACCCGACTGGCGTAGTATCGAAATACACCGGATGACAGGAGGATGGTGCGAGATCCGCCTGTCCGGTCAGGCCGCGGAGCTGGCCGCCGAGGCGGGTATCGGCGAGCTCGCGGTCAGTCTGTCGCACGAGTCGACGGTCGCAGGGGCCGTCGTCGTCGGTCGGTGCACACCGAGAGAACGGGGAGTTTGATGACGGTAGACGAGACGATCCGCCAGGTGTTGACGGATCACGGTCGCCTCGCGGTGGCGGTGGACTCGATCAGCGAGGACACGGACCTGTTCGGGGCGGGCATGACCTCGCACGCCAGCGTCAACGTGATGCTCGCCCTCGAGGACGCCTTCGACTTCGAGTTCTCCGAGAAGATGCTGAAGAAGTCCACCTTCGAGTCGATCGCGGCCATCCGGTCCGGCGTGCTCGAGATGACGGGAGGGTGACGGAGTGACGCACGTGAGCGATGTGGCACCGATGACACGGGCCGGCGACGTGGCCGCCCGCATGACCGCCATCGCCGACGAGGTGGCCGGCCCGGCCGCCGCCGACGTCGACGACAAGGGGCGCTTCCCGATCGAGACCATCGACGCGCTGAAGGCCGAGGGCCTGCTGGCGGCCCTGGTCCCCGTCGAGTTCGGCGGGGGCGGCGCCTCGCTGGAGGAGGTGTCCCAGGGACTCGTAGCCCTCGGCCGCCGGTGCGCCTCCAGCGCCATGATCCTGGCCATGCACCACATCCAGGTGGCCTGCCTCGTGCGCCACGGCCACACCGGGGCGCTCCGGAGCTACCTCCAGGAGCTGGCCGAGCACCAGAACCTCCTGGCATCGGCCACCACCGAGGTGGGCACCGGTGGCGACGTGCGGTCCAGCGTCTGCGCAGTCGAGGTGACCGACGGACGATTCCGGCTGGAGAAGCAGGCGCCGGTGATCTCGTACGCCGACGACTCCGACGCGGTCCTGGTGACGGCCCGGCGCACGGCCGACAGCCCCGAGAGCGACCAGGTCATCGTCCTGTGCCGGCCGCCCGGGCTCGAGCTGGAACAGGTGGGCGAGTGGAACGCACTGGGATTCCGCGGCACCTGCAGCACGGGCTTCGTGCTGCGGGCCACCGGTGACGCCGACGAGGTGCTCCCCGAGTCCTACGCCGACATCTCGACGCACACCATGCTCCCGATGGCCCACCTGATGTGGTCCTCGGTGTGGCTGGGGATCGCCTCGGACGCGGTGGACCTCGCCCGACGCTTCGTCCAGCGTGAGGCGCGGCGCAAGCCCGGCACCATGCCGCCGGCCGCGCTGCGGCTCGCCGACGTGACCGTCGTCCACCAGCAGTTCGTCGACATGGTGCAGTCGTCGCTGGCCCGCTACGCGGCGGCCGGCACCGATGCCGACCGGCTGTCGTCCATCGGCTTCGGCGTGGGGATGAACGCCCTCAAGGTCTCGTCCTCGACCCTGGTCGTCGACATCGTCCGCGAGTGCATGCTCATCTGCGGACTGGCGTCCTACCGCCTCGACACACCGTTCAGCCTGGGTCGCCATCTGCGCGACGCCATGGGCGCCTCGCTCATGGTCAACAACGACCGCATCATGGCCAACAACGCCCAGATGCTGCTCGTACTGCGGGGGGAGTGAGTCCCATGGCCGAAGTACTGGATGCGACGACCGGCACCGTCGAACCATGGGACGACTTCCGTGCGGCGCTGCTCGACGGCGGTGTGCTCCTGGCCACCGACGTCGACGGCATCTACGGTCGGTCCGCCACCTATGAGTCGGTGGCCGATGCCATCGACCGACTCGTGCTGCGGGTGGGGAGCGACCAGGACGCCCTGAGCCTGAGGTTCCCTCCGGTGATGCCGTGGTCGAACTTCGTGAAGAACGGCTACCTCGAGTCGTTTCCCGACCAGATGGGGTCGGTCCACACGTTCCGCGGCGACGAACGACGCCATGCGGAGCTCGTGCACGCCGCCGAGGCGGGCGAGGACCGCGCCCCGCTGCTGGAGTCGACGGACATGGTGCTCTGTCCGGCCGTGTGCCACCCGTTGTACCCGACGCAGTCCGGCACGCTGCCCGAGGGCGGCCGGATCGTCGAGGTCTACGGCTACTGCTTCCGCCACGAGCCGAGCACCGATCCCTTCCGCATGCAGTCGTTCCGCCAGCACGACTACGTCTACCTCGGCACCCCCGACGGGGCCCGGGCCCACCGCGACCGCTGGATCGACCGCGGCCTCGAGGTCCTGGGTGGCCTCGGCCTGGAGGTCGGGTCGGTCGTGGCCAACGACCCGTTCTTCGGGCGCCCCGGCCGGATGCTGGCGGCCAACCAGCGCATCGAGGAGCTGAAGTACGAGATCGTGGCACCGGTGTTCGCCGAGGGGCGGCCGACCGCCATCTCCTCATCGAACTGCCACCTCGACCACTTCTCCCGGCCGTTCGGCATCGACACGGCCGACGGGGCGATGGCCCACACCGCCTGCTTCGGCTTCGGCATCGACCGGATCACGCTCGCCCTGCTCGACCACCACGGCACCGACCCGGCGGACTGGCCCGCCGACGTGCGGGCCGTGCTGTGGCCCTAGGACCGACGGCCATGGGTGGGGCGGAGCGGGCACGGAGCCGGCGATGACGATCGCGCTGTCCTCGCTGCGGGCGGACACCTTCGTCCCGCACCCGCTGCACGCCTCCGAGCGCACCTGGACCGAGACCAATTGCTACGTCGACGTCTGGATCGAGGTGCTCCATGCCCTCGGCCTCGACCCGGTGGCCGCCTCGGCCTTCACGCTGAGCTGTGACTTCGAGGGTGACCAGTGGACGTTCTTCAAGTTTCCGCCGGAGGACCTGTGGTCCCTCTACGGCATCGACGTCGCCGAGATGAACGTGTGGCGTCCCGTCGTCGACCACGTCGAGGAGCAGCTGGCCATGGGCCGTCTGTGCACGGTCGAGGGGGACGCGCTGTTCCTGCCCGACACCGCCGGCGTGTCGTACGGGACGGACCACGTCAAGACCACCATCGTCCCCGGCCGGCTCGACCGGGGGGAGCGGTCACTCGGCTACTTCCACAACGCCGGCTACTACGAGCTGGAAGGTGACGACTTCGACGGGCTGTTCCGCCTGGGGGCCCACGAGGACCCGGCGGCACTGCCGCCCTACATGGAGCGCATCCGCCTCGACCGCGTCCGGCGCGACGATCCCGACCTGGTCGACCGGGTGCTGGCGCTGACCCGGGACCACCTGGCCCGCCGCCCGTCCGACAACCCGGTGCGCCGGATGGCCGACCGGCTCCGGGAGGACCTGCCCTGGCTCGCCACCCAGGACCTCGAGATGTTCCACCTGTACTCGTTCGGCCTGTGCCGCCAGTGTGGTGCCAGCACCGAGCTCGCCGCCTCCTTCGTCGACTGGCTGAACGACCACGACGGCCCGGGCACGGAATCGGCCGCCGGCGCCCTGCGCGAGGTGTCCGAGGGGGCGAAGCGACTCCAGTTCGCCATGGCCCGGGTGGCCCGCGGCCGTTCCGTCGATATCGACGGCGTCCTCGGGGACATGGCGACCCACTGGGACGAGGCCATGGGTGTGCTGGAGGCCCGCTATGGAGGGTGACGACGCCGGACCGCCGCCCGCCGACCTCCTGGCCGGGGCGGTATGGGAGTGCGTCGCCACACCCCCGGGTGAGCGGGCCGGTCCCGAGGAACTGGCCGGGACCGACCTGCGCTGGACGGCGGCCGCCGTGCCGGGCACCGTCGCCTCGGCGCGCCGGGACGGCGGGCTGCCCGAGCCCAGCCTCGACGACCTCGACGGGCAGGACTGGTGGTTCCGCTGCCGGTTCGACGGACCGGTGGCGCCACCCGTGGACGGGTGGGTGCTTCGCTCCGGCGGCCTGGCCACCCTGGCCGACGTCTGGCTGAACGGCGACCACCTGCTCCGGTCGGAGTCGATGTTCGCCACCCACCGGGTGCCGGTTGCCTCGGTGGGCCCGCACAACGAGCTGTGGCTCCGGTGCGCCGCACTCACCCCCGTCCTCCGGCGGCGGTGGCCGCGACCCCGCTGGAAGTACACCGGTCTGTCCAGTCAGAACCTGCGCTGGTTCCGCACCACCCTGCTCGGTCGACAGGCCGGATGGGCCGAGGTGCCGGCGCCCGTCGGACCGTGGCGGCCCCTCACTCTGGATCCCGCAGATGCGGTCGAGGTGGTGGCCAGCCAGGTGCTGGCGAGCTGCCCCTCACACTCCGAGGGTCCCGGGCCCGGCGTCGTCCGCGTGGCCGTGGAACTGGTCGGTGCCGACGTCCGGGCCGGCAGCGGCCCGCGGTCGGCCGAGCTGGTGGTCGACGGTCGTCGGGCGCCGCTCGACGTCGTGCACGACGAGGGCCGGGTCGTGGCGTCGGGGGAGCTCGTGATCGACGTGGTGGAGCGCTGGTGGCCGCACACCCACGGCGCCCAGCCGCTCTACCCTGTCGCCGTAGTGGTGGACGGGGTGGAGCTCGGTCTGGGCGAGGTCGGCTTCCGGACGATCGAGGTCGACCGGTCCGACGAGGGGTTCCAGCTGTCGGTCAACGGTGTCCCGGTGTTCTGCCGCGGGGCGTGCTGGTACCCGGTCGACCCGGTCGGCCTCCAGGTGTCCGACACCGAGCTGACCCGCACCGTCGGGATCGCCCGGGCCGGCGGCATGAACATGCTGCGGGTCCCCGGCGGGACGGTCTACGAGGACGAGCGGTTCTTCGAGCTGTGCGACCGGACGGGCATCCTCGTCTGGCAGGACCTCATGCTGGGCCCGGTCGACCCCCCGGACGTCCAGGAGTTCCTCGACACCGTGCGCGACGAGGCCACCGACGTGCTCGACCGCGCCGGGCGCCACCCGTCCCTGGCCGTGGTGTGCGGTGCCCAGCAGGTGGAGGAGCAGCCGGCCATGTTCGGGCTCGACCGCGAGCGCTGGCATTCGCCGATCATCCACGACGTGCTACCGGCCGTGGTGGCGAACCGGGTCCCGGGCGTGCCGTACCTGTCCTCGTCGCCGTCGGGGGGCGACTTCCCCTTCCAGACCGACTCCGGCGTGTCGCACTACTTCGGTGTCGGGGTGGGCCGGCTGCCGCTGGAGGACCTCCGTCGATCGGATCCGCGCTTCGTGTCGGAGGGGCTGGCCGCCGCCGCCCCGCCCGAGCGCGCCACGGTGGACGAGGTGTTCGGTGGCGACCTCGTCACCGGGCTCGAGTCGGGGTGGCAGCGGGGCGTCCATCGCGACGCCGGGTCCTGGTACGACCTCGAGGCGGTGCGGGACCACTACGTGGCGAGCCTCTTCAAGGTCGACGTGGCCGAACTCTGGCGTACCGACCCCGATCGGGCCCTCGACCTGGGCCGGGCCTCGGTGGCCGAGATCGCCTCGACGGCGGTGGCGGAGTGGCGGCGGCCCGGCTCGCACTGTGCGGGCATGCTGGGCATCGCCCTGCGCGACCTGCGTCACGGCGCCGGCTGGGGCCTCGTCGACGCCGCCGGCCGACCCAAGGCGGCGTGGTTCGTCCTGCGTCGGGGGTTCGCCCCTGTCGCCGTGCTGACCACCGACGAGGGGGTCAACGGGCTGGGACTCCACCTGGTCAACGACCGGGCCGATCCGGTGGAGGGCACGCTGGTGGTTGGCCTCCACACCGCCTCCCACCAGGTCGAAGAAGTCGCCCATGCCGTCTCGGTGCCGGCCCGCGGTGGCCTCGCCCTCCGGGCCGACTCGCTGTTCGACGGCTTCCGCGACCTGTCGTACGCCTACCGGTTCGGCCCACGGCCCTTCGAGCTGGTGACCGTCGAGCTACGGGATGCCGCCGGGGACGTCGTGGCCTCCACCGGCTACCTGCCCGGGGGTGCTGCCCGCGGGACCGATCCCGACCTGGGGCTTCAGGCGCAGGTCGAACCGGCCGATGGGGGGGTGTGGCAGCTCTCGGTATCGACGCGACATTTCGCCCAGTACGTCCACCTGGACGTCCCGGGGTTCGTCCCCGACGATTCGTGGTTCCACCTGCCCCCCGGCGGCTCGTGCACGACGGTGCTGCGGCCGGAATCCGGGACCGAGGGAGCGCCTCGGGGCAGGGTCCGGGCGTTGAACTCACCGACCACGTCGCCGGTGGCCGGGTAACGGATCTTTCATCAGTGGGACACAATTGCCGGTTGTGCAGGGGAATTCCGGCATCTAGCATTGACCCAGGGTTGCAACGGCGTGACGAGCCCGGATGTGGGACGCGAGGGTGCACCAGGGGTTGCACCGGTGCCCCTCCGGTGATTCACGTCCGGGGCAGGAAAGGGCAGGGCGGCTGGCATGGCCATTCGTGAGGAGGAGGTGAAGCAGCTCGTCGAGGGTCGGCCCGACGCGATCGTCGTTCCCACCGGGAACGGTATGGCGGTCGACCTGGGCGACCACGCCGGCGCGGTCGCCCGTGTCCATCGTCACGTACTGCGCCGCCTCCTCATCGCCGATGTGGTCGGCCTGGCCACCGCCGCCGTACTGAGCCCGCTGCTGGTCAGCGTGGTGTCGTCCAACCCGGACACGTCGACCAACCGGGTCGGGCCGATCATGGTCCTGAACCTGGCGATGATCCCGCTGTTCATCGGGGTGTTCGCCGTGTACAGCCTCTACCGGGGGTCGACCCGGCGGATCTCGCTCAGCGTCTTCAGCGACCTGCGCAACATCGTCCACGCCCTGCTGATCAGCGGGTTCCTCTACGCCGTGGTCGGCTACGTGGCCCACCAGGCCTACCAATTCCAGGACGGGAGCGTCGGGAAGATCCTGGCCATGTGCCTGGTGGCCGTCGTCGCGGTGCCGCTGGCCCGCGTCGTCTCCTTCGGGCTGATGGGCCGGGCCCCGACCGGATCGGTTCCGGTCATCGTGGTCGGGACCGGCAAGCTGGCCCAGACCGTGGCCAGCCACCTGCGCGCCCACTCGAGTGTCAACTTCGTCGGCTTCGTCGACGACAGCCCGCTGGGCCGGAGCGACGTCCTGGGCGAGCTCGAGGACCTGCCTGAACTGTGCCGTCGCTACGACGTGGCCCGGGTCGTCGTCTGCTTTTCGCGGACCCACCCGGAGCGCACCACCGAGATGCTGAAGGCGCTCTCGGGCAAGGTCGGCGTCTCCATCGTGCCCCGCTACTACGAGCTGATCACCAGCCGGTCCCACGTCGAGGACCTGTCGGGCCTGCCGATGATCGACATCGCCCCGGCGTCGCTGTCGGCCAGCTCCCGCTTCTTCAAGCGCACCTTCGACGTGGTGGTCTCCTCGGTGATCCTGGTGCTGCTGTCACCGTTCCTCCTGGCGGTGTCCATCTTCATCAAGTGCACCAGCCCCGGTCCGGTCTTCTTCCGCCAGGAGCGGACCGGTCGCGACGAGCGGACCTTCTCGGTGCTCAAGTTCCGCACCATGTATGAGGACGCCGAGGCGCGCAAGGCCGAGATCATGCACCTCAACGAAGTGGACGGTCCGCTGTTCAAGGTGGTCGACGACCCCCGCGTCACCCGCGTCGGCCGGTTCCTGCGGCGCACCAGCCTCGACGAGCTGCCCCAGCTGATCAACGTGTGGAAGGGCGACATGTCGCTCGTCGGTCCCCGGCCCTTCGTGGTCGAGGAGGCCGCTGGCATCGAGGGATGGGCCCGCAAGCGCTTCGAGGCCCGGCCGGGCATGACCGGCCTGTGGCAGGTGTCGGGGCGCAACGAGCTGTCCCACCTCGAGCTGTGCCGTCTCGACTACCTCTACGTCGCCTCGTGGTCGTTCTGGTGGGACATGCAGATCCTCTGGCAGACCCCGGCGACCATCTTCAAGGGCCGCGGCGCCTCCTGACCGGCGGCCGGCACCGGCTGACCCCGGCGTCCGAGGACCAGCCGCTCACCTGACCGTGCGCACCTCGTCGACCACGGCGGCCACCGACCCGAGGAACCGGGCCGGCGAGTAGCGCCCGGCGTGGGCCACCAGGGCCTCCTCCGACCACGTGGTGGCGGCCAGCTCGTCGACCGCCCGGGCGATGGCCCCGGGGGTCGGCTCGTCGAAGTACACGCCCGTCGTCCCTTCCTCGATGGTGTCGAGGAAGCCGCCCCATCGGAGTGCGGCCGCGGGCCGCCCGAAGGCGGCGGCCTCGACCGGGGTCAGCCCGAAGTCCTCGTAGGAGGCGGCGACCAGGCCCACGCACGAGCCGTAGAGCCAGCGGAGCTCGTCGTCGTCGACCCGACCGAGGACGGTCACGTTGGGCGGCGCCGACACCGTCAGCTCGTCGGCCAGGGGGCCGGTGCCCACCACCACGAGGCGCTGTGCGGGTCGGGTGGCGAAGGCCTCGACCACGGCGCCGACGTTCTTGTAGGGGAGCAGGCGCGACACGCACAGGAAGGCCCCGGGCTCCACCCCGGCCGGCGGCCGGCGACTCCCGGTGACGTCGATGTCGACCGGCGGCGGGATGATGTCGGCGTCGATGCCGTAGAGGTCGGCCACCCGGGCCCGCACGACGCGCGAGTTCACCAGGTAGCGGTCGGCAGTGGCGGCCGCCCGCTGGTCCCAGCGCCGGAGCGGCGGGGCGAGCACGGCCATGCCGGCCGCCGACAGCCGCGAGGAGCCGGCCAGGTACTGGTCGCGCTGGTAGAGCCAGCGGGCCGGGTTGTGGCAGTAGACGATCTTCGCCCCGGTCACCGGGGCGCCGTGGGCCCACCCGCTCGACGAGCAGATGGTCACCTCGGCGTCGATGTGGAGACGGTCGAACGCCGGTGCGAGCAGGGGGAGGGCCAGGCGGTGGTGGTCGCGCAGGAGCCGGATGCGGTCGAGGGGTGAGGTGACGACCGTGTGGTCGCGGAACTCCGGGAACGTGCCGTCCGGGTCGTACAGCGCGGTGTGGATGGTCGCCCCGGGAGAGCCGTCGGCGAGGGTGAGGACGACCCGTTCGGCGCCACCCCGCTGCGTGAGGTAGTCGTGGGCCAGGGCGATGTCGGCGCGGCTCACCTGAAGCCGGAGGCGACGGCGGCGGTGTCGAGCAGGACGTCGACCGAGACGACCTTGCCGTCCACGAGCTTCCAGATCTGTGCCTCGTCGGTCTCGACGTGGCGTCCGGAGGGACCGTCGAAGATCAGTCGGGCCACGGTGACCACGGTGTCGCCGTCGGTGATGAGGTCGGCCTGGTCGGCCGAGGTGAAGTCGACCTCGGCCAGGGCGGCGAGCAGGTCCATGACCCCCTTCTTGCCCCGGTGGACACCGAACCACGGCGCCGCCGTGGTGTCCTCGGCATGGATCGTCCAGACGACGTTGCGGGCGAGGTGGGCCATGACGCCGAACGCGTCACCCTGCTCGAGTGCCGTCGTCACGCTCCGGACGATGTCTGCGTTGGACGTCACGATCTCTCCTGTGCCCCGTCGCTCGGTGCCGAGGGTCGCCAGTGCCCTTCACGGGTCCCGCCCGGCCGGAACCCCGAGGCTAGCCGGGGTGGCGGACGGTGCCGACGGTAGGATGCCCTTGTTCTGGTCCTCTTCGTCTGCACCGCCAACATCTGCCGATCCCCGATGGCCGCCGCGCTCTTTTCCGGGCAGGCGGCCGCCCACGCGGGACGGCCCCGGGTCGCGTCCGCCGGCCTGGGCGACGCGGGCATCCCGGTGCCCGACGAGGTGAGGGAGGTCATGCAGCGACGCGGCATCGACCTGACGGCCCACCGCAGCACGACGTTGACGGCGCCGATGGTGGTGGCGGCCGACCTCGTCATCGGCATGAGCCTGCGCCACGCGCAGGAGGCCGTCCTGCTCGAGCCCGCAGCGTGGGGGCGGACGTTCCGGCTGAAGGAGATCGTCCGCCGGGGGGAGTACGTCGGGCCGCGCCTGCCGGGCCAGGACACGGCGGCGTGGGTCCGTGCCGCCCAGGGCGATCGCGACCGCAACGCGCTGGCGCACGTGTCGCCCGAGGAGGACGTGGCCGACCCGTTCGGCGGCCCCGCTGCCGGGTACGAGGCGACGGCCGACGAGCTCGACGACCTGACAGGTCGTCTGGCGGCACTGCTCTGGCCCGGCCACTGACCGACGGCGCCGACGGGGTGGCGACGTGGCGGAACCGTCGACCGGTGGTGGTCCGGGATGGGAACATGGTGTGGTGAGTGGCGCACCCTCCGGCACAGGCAAACCCGCCGACGCGCCGGGCCCCGGCGGCTTCCGCCCACGCGTGCTGCCCGATGGTGGTGTCGAATTCGTCCTCGACGACCCCGTGCTCGCGGGCATCGTCATCGACGGGAGGGTGACCCTGCGCTTCGGTGCCACCGATGTCGTGCTGGGCGACCCGTTCGACCTCGAGGTCGACGGCGTCGGGCACCACCTCGACCCGGCGCGACCCGACACGCTCGGGCCGCTCCTGGCCGTCTACCCGGGCACGGTCCGGTGGCTCCACGGCTCGCCCGGCGGCGAGCTGGTGCTGGTGTTCATGCAGGGCCAGCGCCTGGTGGTGCCGGGTCCCGCCGTCCGGCGCGCCTGGGCCGTCGGCCCGGCCGACATCGGGCGGCCGACGGACGGCTGATCCGGACCGATCCGGCGATCAGCCCTGCAGCAGCTCGGGGTGACGGGACTCCACCATGCGGCGCATGCCGTCCTTCCATCCGACGACGGTGGGCCCCACCAGCTCGTGCATCCGGGTGAGGTCGATCTCCACACTGTCGATGGTCTCGGTGGTGGGTGCGAACGACGGGGTAAGGCCGGTGAGCTCACCCAGGTAGCCGCACCACTCCTCGATGCTGGCCGACTGGCTGCCGCCCCAGTTGACGACGGTGGCAGGTGTGCCCGCTGCGCCGAGCAGCCCCGGCACCATGGCGATGATGTCGTCCTCGTGGATGGGGTGGTAGGTGCTCGGGGCGTCGACGTGGACCGGCACCGGTGACCCGTTGATCATCATCTCGAGGTGGATGGCCGGCCAACCGCCCCGGTCGCCATAGGGGACCGACAGCCGGGCGATGGTGGTCGGCAGCTCGAATCGGTCGGCCGCCCACAGGGCGGTCGCCTCGGTCGCGATCTTGCAGATGCTGTACGTCCGCAGGAACGGCCAGACGCCGTGGTTGTCGCCCAGCGGGTCGCCCTCGGCGAAGACGTGGTGGCCCATCGGCCGGTAGATCCCGGTGGTGGAGCAGTGGAGGAAGGCCCGTGCGTCCTGGTGGTGCTCCATCAGGTAGGCCAGGCCGCCGCTGTTGGCCCGGAGGTCCTTCTCCCACTCGTTGGACTTGGCCACGGCGAAGTTGATGACGTAATCGGCGTCGGCCGGCAGGCCGGACACGTCGCCGGTCAGTAGGTCGATGGGCACGCAACGCACCCCGGCCGCCTCGAGGCGCTCGCGGGCCGCCGCATCGCGGAACCGGGCACCGGCCACCACCTCGTTGGTGGCGGCCAGGGCGATGGCCACAGGCTCGGCCACCTGGCCCGTGGCCCCGGTGATGACGATGGTGCTGCCGTCGAGTTCGACTGGGGCCATGGGAGTGCTCCTCGAGTTCGGGGCCGGAGCCCGCGGTGGGGTCAGGTACTGCGGTCAGGTGGCGGGCATCCTAGAGGGACGGTTCCCTCGTCGCCGCGAGCACGAGGTCGACGAGGTCGGTGGGCGTCGTCGCGATCCTCGTGGCACCGGCGGCGGTCAACTCGTGCAGGCTGCCGAACCCCCAGCTGACCCCGATGAACCCGGTGGCCAGGACGCGCGCGCCGAACGCGTCGTGCTCGCGGTCACCGACCATCACCACACGACTCGGATCCGTCACGCCGAGTCCGTCCAGTGCTCCCGTCATCACGTCCGCCTTGGTCGGCCGGGAGCCGTCGGGCTCCGAACCGGCGATGACCGAGAAGTGCCCGTCGAGGCCGGCGTGGGCGAGCACGCGGACCGCGGAGTCGGTGCGCTTCGACGTCGCCACTCCGAGCCGGAGCCCCTGGGTGCCGAGCGTCTCGAGCAACGCGGTCACGCCGGGGTAGACCTCGAAGTCGAAGATGCCGTCGGCCAGGTAGTGGTGGCGGTAGGCGGCCACCACGGCGTCGAGCTCGTCGGCGGGGACGCCGATGCCGACGAACGAGTCCGCCAGCGGTGGGCCGACGAAGGCGCGCCGCTGTGCAGGGGTGAGCGGGGGACGGTCGACCTCGGCCAGTGCCCGGCCGGCGGCACGGGCGATCCCGGCGCCCGAGTCGATCAGGGTGCCGTCGAGGTCGAAGAGGACGACGTCGACGGGCATGCTCCAGTATGGGCGCGTGGCCCCGGGAACGTGGTCCGCCGAGGCGTCGAACGGCCCGTCCCTACGGGTGCAAGACGGAGGTCAACGGCGGTTTCCGGGCCCCAGGCACAAGATGTGGTGGTCCGACCGCGCTGAATCACGAAGTGTGGTGGACACCGGAGTGCGCCGTGGGCCATACTGTTCCTTCCGCCAGTTTCCGTCGGGAGGCCACATTCTCCCAGGTCACCGACGCATTGCCCTGGCGGGTCGTCCAGTGATCCCAACCGTAGCAAGGAATGTTCCCATGAGTGCCACCTGGCGCAAGCACGCAGCCTGCCGGGGCATCGATCCAGATGTGTTCTACCCGGTCTCCGATGAGGAGGCCGACGAGGCGAAGTCCATCTGCGACCAGTGCGTCGTCCGTGAGGCCTGCCTGGAGCACGCGCTGGCCAATCGGGAGCGCGAGGGCATCTGGGGCGGGACCACCGAGCGCGAGCGCCGGCGCATCCACCGGCAGCGCCGCAAGTCCGCCTGACCGGGTCCCGCACCCGTCGGTCGGCCGGCTGCCGCCGGCCCGTCCCTCCGCACCTGTCGTGACCCTGCCGTCCGTCGACCCGCGCGTGGCGTCACTGGCCCGGGCCGTGTCCGACCACGCCCCGGGTGACGAACGGGAGGCGTTGGCCCGCACGGCCATCCTCGAGGCGCTGGAGCGCCTGCCGTCGCCGTTCGACCGGCATGCCGCCCTGACCCACGTGACCGGATCGGCGGTCGTGGTCGGCCGCCGCGGTGTCCTGCTGCACCGGCACCGCCGCCTCCACCGGTGGCTGCAGCCCGGTGGGCACCTGGAACCGGGCGAAACTGCGGACGAGGCGGCGCGACGCGAGACGGAGGAGGAGACCGGGCTCGCCGCGGCCCACCCGATCGGCGGGCCCGTCCTCGTCCACGTCGATGTGCACTCCGCGGCCGACGACCACGTCCACCTGGACATCCGCTACCTGCTCGTCGGGCCCGACGCCGATCCGGCACCTCCTCCGGGCGAGAGCCAGGAGGTGGCCTGGTTCTCGTGGGACGACGCCGTGGCTGTGGCCGACGACGCGCTCGCCGGGGCACTGTCGACTGCCCGTAGGCTGAGCGCGGCCGGGCTCCCGACGGGGACCGGTGGGACTCCCGAGGAGAGTGATGGCTGAGCCGTACGACACCCTGCTGCAGGTTCAGGAGCACGACACCGCCCTCGATCAGCTCCACCACCGCCTCGAGGCGATGCCCGAGCGCATCGCGCTGGCCGGGGTGCGCGAGCGCCAGGTGGCTGTCGCCGCGGCGACGGCCGAGGTGCAGGTCCGGGTGGACGACCTGGCCGGGCGCCAGGCCGAGCTCGAGGCCCGCATCGCCACGTCGGCCCAGCGTCGCCACGTCCTGGACGACCGCATGCGCTCCGGTGCGGTGACGGCCTCGAAGGACCTCCAGGCCATGGACCACGAGATCAGCCAACTGGCCGATCGTGAACGCGGCCTCGAGGACGAGGAGCTCGTCCTGATGGAGGAGCAGGAGCCACTCGACGCCGAGCTCGCCCTGCACCGCGCCACGGCGGCCGACCTGGAGGCCGAAGCGGCCCGGTTGACCACCGAGGTGGCCGAGGCCGAGGTCGAGCTGCGGGCGGCCATCGAATCCGAGGAGGCGGTTCGGGCCGGACTGGCGACCGGGCTGCCCGAGGAGCTGGCCGAGCGCTACGAGCGACTCCGGGCCCATCTGGGCGGGATCGGAGCGGCCCGGTTGGTCGGGGACCGGTGCGAGGGGTGCCACCTGACCCTGCCGTCCATGGAGCTGGAGCGCCTGCACAGCCTGCCGGCCGACACGTTCGCCACCTGCCCACAGTGCGACCGGATCCTCGTCCATTGACGGCCTGTCCATTGACGGCCTGTCCATTGACGGCCGGCCGATCGGAACCCGCCCCGCGCCCGTCGTGCTGATCCTCGTCCGCCACGGCGAGTCGACCGGCAACGCCGACGGCCTGCTGCTGGGCCGCATCGACTCGCCCCTGACGCCACGTGGCCTCGAGCAGGCCCGCACCCTGGCCGACACGGTGGCGGGTGCCACCCGTCTCATCTCGAGCCCACTGGTCCGGGCCCGCGACACCGCCGATGCCCTGGGCACCGGACTGCCGGTCGAGATCGACGAGCGATGGATCGAGGTCGACTACGGCCGGTACGACGGGCAGAAGTTGACGGACATCCCCTCCGAGGTGTGGAAGCAGTGGCGCTCGGATCCCGCTTTCGTGCCGCCGGGCGGCGAGAGCCTGGCATCAGCCGGGTTGCGGGTCCGGGAGGCGTGCGAGGAGCTCTTCGTCGCACCGGACGGTGCGGCCCGGGGCGACGGGGTCGTCGTCGTGGTCAGCCACGTGTCGCCGATCAAGGCGGCGGCGTGCTGGTCGCTCGGCATGGGTGACGAGGGAGCGTGGCGTCTCTACCTGGCCAACGCGTCGGCCACCCGGATCACCTGGGGGGCGACCGGCCCCGTGCTGGCCGGGTTCAACCACACTCCCTGGTCGACCGGCCGCTGATCCGGCGGCACCGTCAGCCCAGCAGGCTGGTGGCCGTGAGGGCCATGACCCGTTCGGCGGAGGGGGCGGTCCGGGCCCCGGCCCCACGCAGCGCCCGCCACGCCTCCCAGCCGGTGGCGTGGGCCAGGGCATCGAGGAGTTCGGCCCCACCCAACTCCCGTGCCGCCAGTTCGGGCGCCAGCGTCACGGCCAACTGGGCCCGCAGGACGGATCGGTCGTCACCCAGCAGGACCTCGAGGCCGGACTCGGCCCGGGCGCGGGTCAGCGCCATCAGGAAGACGGGGGTGACCTGCTCGAAGTAGAACCGACGCTGGCGGCACAGTGCCGTGATCCGCAGCTCGGTCGAGCCCTTCGGCGGGATGGCGAAGAGGAGGTCGCGGTAGCGGTCGGCCTGCAGCTCCATGGCCGCCACCAGTAGTTCCTGGATCCCACCGAAGTGGTGGTAGACGGTCCGCACCGACACGTCCGCCCGTGCGGCGACGTCGGGGATCGTCGGGTGGACGCCGCCCTCGTCGACGAGGGTCAGGAGCGCCTCGACGAGGGCGGCCCGGGTCCGGGCGCCCTGGGCCAGCCGGCCGTCCTGGGTGCCGGTCACGGTCCGTCGCCGGCGGGGGAACGGTGCAGGGCGCGCGCCCGTCGGTGCCCTGTCGCCGCGCCGTCGGCGCGGTGTGCCACGTGGGTGCCCGTGGGCTCCGCCTGCCCTCATGGATCCGACGCTACGGGGCGGCGTGCACGGACCACTAGGGCCGTCGGTCACCTCGGGTCGACAACCGTCCGGCGACGAGGCCGGACGCCGGTGCCGACCGCGCGGCGGGCTGCGCCGGGTGGTGTCAGGGGTGGACGACTACCTTGATGGGGTCCTCGTCGCGGTCGCCGGCCACCCGGAACGCCTCAGCGGCGTCGTCGAGTCCGAACCGGTGGGTCACGAGGGTGTCGGCCAGGTCCGGTGCACCGTCGAGTATCCGCGTCGCCTCGGCGAACTCACCCACCCCGTGGTGGTGCCCGTAGGTGAAGGCCGGTACCAGGGTGACCTCCTTCATCTGGAAGGCCGTGCCGAGCGCCACCGGGGACCAGAACGTGCCGAGGACGCCGACGACCCCGCCGGGTCGCACCAACTCGGTGGCCCGGTCGAGCGAGGACTGTGTGCCCGCAGCGTCGAGGACCACGTCGTAGTCGGTGCCGACCGAGCGCGACGCCCCGAGTCGCTCGGCTGCGGCCACGCGGTTCGGGCGGTGGGCCTCGACATCGACCTCGGCACCGAGGTGGCGGGCGGCGGTCACCGTGCAGAGCCCCACGGGCCCGGCCCCGAGCACCAGGACCCGCATGCCGGACGCCACACCCGACCGGTGGAGCCCGTGCAGGGCGACGCCGAGGGGCTCGACCAGGTTGGCGTGTTCCAGCGGCACGCCGTCGGGCAGCGGGGTGGCGCACGACGGGTGGACCCAGACCTCGTCGGCCAGGCCACCGTCGAGGCTGACGCCGTACATGGCACCGAGCGCATTGCGGCACTGGGCGTCCTCGCCGGCCAGGCAACGGTCACAGGCCCCGCAGTGCACGACCGGCAGCACGGCCACCGCCGTGCCGTCATCGAGACGCCCCGAGAACTCGTGACCGAGGACGGACCACGACGGGCCCATCGACGCCAGGTGGAGGTCGGACCCGCAGATGCCGGAGCTCGAGACGGTCACCCGCACGTCGCCGGGCGCCGGATCGCGGGAAGGGCCGACCAGGCGGATGCCGTCGGTGGTCATCTTGACGCCGCGCACGGTCACGGCCTCCGGAGGTGCGGCACGGAGAGGCGGCTGGCTGTGGTCACGGGTCCCCCGGTCGGTCGTTCTGGCGTTCGGTCGGCCCGTCCGGATGCTCGTGCAGCGCCCCAGGACCGACGGGTGAGCGTCACGGTACCGGATCGTTCGGGCCCCCGGTTCCGAGCGCGACCCCGGGGACTACTTGGAGCCGACGATGGCGGACGCCGCGGCCGTCGCCTGCGCGTGGTCGAAGCTGCCGCCGATCTCGAGTTGGCCATCGAACGGCGTGAAGCTGGACTGGGTGGGCTGGGTGATCGGCGCCGACACCACCCGGTCGTTCACCACGATGCCGACCAGGGCGTGGAACTGCTGACTCGCCAGGGCGTCCCACCTGGTCGCGCCCTGCGGCGTGAGGACGAGCTCCACCAACCACTGTCCAGCGACCTGTCGGGCGCTCGCCGAGGCGACGTCGCCGCCGGTCAGGCCGGCCGGCCCGAGCACGTACCGGTCGGGGCCCGAGCCGGGAGTGCCGTCCAGCAGGACCGTGCTGGCGGGAAGGGCCTGTGCCGGCGGGGTCGACGGGTAGGCGGCGAAGGTGTCGTCCACCGGAATGCCGGCCAGGTTCGACGAGTAGCCGGCCAGGGAGGATCCGCCCACGCCCACGCCGATGGCTAACGCGTTGAGCGACGACGCCGACGAGCAGCCCGGCAGCACCTGCGCCGTCGTGCCGTCCGTCGTCGGCCCCTGGTACGGGGCGGCGTAGCAGAGGAGGGGTCGGACCGAGAAGGCGTCCCCACCGGTGTGGTGGACCGGCGTCGGCTGGTCGGACGAGTGGTGGAGTGCTCCAGCGGTGAACAGCGCGACGACCAGGATCAGTGCGGCGGCCACGGCGACGACCAACTTCGTGTCGGGCAGCCGGAGGCTCGGTCGTCCGGACCGCGCCCGGAGCTCGGCTGCCGACTCCGGTGGCCGGGTGCTGACGGCATCGCCCAGCTGCTCACGGAGGGCGGTGCGGACGATCTCTTCCTCGGTGGGCTCGGACATGGTCATGACCTCCGGACCGGGGGCTGGTCGGACTGCTCGGACTGGGTGATGCGGGCGGCGACGACCTTGCGTGACCTGCTCAGCCACGAGCGGACGGTGCCCTCGGGCACGCCGAGTTCGGCCGCCGTCTCGGGCACGGTCATGGCGAGCCCGTCATGGAGCAGGAGAGCCCGGGCCTGGTCGCCGGGAAGGTCCCGCATCGCCTGGGCCAGCTCGTGGTGGTGGACGGGGATGTCCGGTGTGGGCGGGGCGTCGACCGGGCGGTGGGCGCTCCTCGTGCGGCCCCTCCGCCACGATTCGATGCAGAGGTTGTGGAGCACGCGACGCGTCCAACCCTCGGGGTCCTCGTAGCCCGTGATCCGGTCCCAACGACGCCAGGCCCGCAGCAGGGCTTCCTGGGTCAGGTCCTGCGCCGTCTCGCGGTCACCGGTGAGGACGTACGCCTGGCCGAAGAGTCGGCCCCACGACGCCGTGTAGAAGGCGTCGAATGCCGCCCCGTCCCGTCGGTCCATCCACTGTTCCTCTCCAGCCTGCCCGGTTAGGCACCGGGGGGCGCCTGCACCTTCGTGTCACCCATCCACACGCATGAGGGTCGCGAACCGCTGCAGGAGATCGACGGTCACCCCGTCGGGCGCCGTCCGATCAGGTCGGCAGCTGCAGCACGGTTCCCGGGCCGAGCTGGTCGATGACGTGGCGGTACATGGTCGTGCGGATGGTGCGCAGCGTCGGGCCCGCCTTGCCCGACTGGGAACGGGCCCACTCGGTGGCCGCCGGGAGCAGGCCGTCCTCGGGAAGGGCATCGGACACGATGCCGGCGGCCAGGGCGTCACCCCCGCCGAAGCGGCGACCGGTCAGCATGGCCTCCTGGGCCGTATCGGGGGACAGCTTGGACTGGATCAGCGCCGACATGCCCGGCGCGAACGGGATCGAGATGTCGACCTCGGGGAGGCAGAAGAAGCCCCGGTCGACGCGCATGAGTCGGATGTCGTTGGCCAGGGCCAGCAGGGCCCCGGCTGCGAAAGTGTGGCCCTGGAGGACGGCGACCGTCGGGACCGTCAGCTCGAGGTACCGGGCGAAGAGGCCCTGGACCTGGTCGACGTACGGTCCGGCCTGGTCGACGTTGGCGGTGAGCCAGTCGAGGTCGAGCCCGTTGGACCAGAACTTGCCCGTGGCCACCGTCAGGAGCGAGCGCGGACCCTCGGCCGCGTCGACCTCGTCGAGGAGGTCGGACACCGAGGTCATCCACCCGCGGCTGAACCGGTTCTCGTCGTCGCCGAGGTTCAGGATGAAGACGTCGTCAGTGCGGTGCAGCGTGGGCATGGGAACCTCCGGGCGATGGGCGGACCGGCGCAGAGTACATGGGCACGGCCACGGGTGCGCCACTACCTTGGCCACCGGGCGACCGGACCGGGGCCACCCCGGCCCCCGCCCCGGGAGGTGGTGGACCATGCGCGTGGCGATCCTCGATGACTACTTCGACACGCTGCGGACCCTCGACTGCTTCGCCCGGCTCGACGGGCACGACGTGACGGTCTGGACCGACCACGTCCAGGACGTGGACCTCCTGGCCGAGCGGCTGGACGGTACCGAGGCCCTGGTGCTCATCCGCGAGCGCACCGTCATCGACGCTGCCCTACTGGACCGCCTGCCCGACCTGCGGCTCATCAGCCAACGCAGCGTCTATCCGCACATCGACGTCGAGGTCTGCACCCGCCTGGGCATCGTGGTCTCGTCCGACCTCCACCAGGGGTCGCCGTCCTTCGCCACCGCGGAGCTGACCTGGGGCCTCGTCATCGCCGCCCTGCGTCGGATCCCCCAACAGATGGCGTCGCTCCGGGCCGGCCGGTGGCAGGAGGGGGTCGGGCGGTCACTCCGCGGCAGGACGCTCGGCCTGTTCGGGTACGGGCGCATCGCCCAGGTGGTGGCCGGCTACGCACGGGCCTTCGACATGCCCGTCCTGGTGTGGGCCCGCGAGGAGTCCCGCCGCCGGGCGGCCGAGGACGGGCTCGAGGTGGCGACGTCGCAGCAGGTGCTCTTCGACCGCAGCGACGTCCTCTCCGTCCACCTCCGGCTGGTGCCGGCCACCCGGGGGATCGTGACCGCATCCGACCTCGCCCGCATGGGGCCCGCTTCCCTGTTCGTCAACACGAGCCGGGCCGGCCTCGTGGAGCCGGGCGCGCTGGTGGCGGCGCTGGTGGCGGGGCGACCGGGCATGGCGGCCGTGGACGTGTTCGACGAGGAGCCCCTCACGAACGCGGCGGACCCGTTGCTGCAACTCGACAACGTGGTGTGCACGCCCCACATCGGCTACGTCACCCGGGACGAGTGGGAGCTCCAGTTCGCCGACGTCTTCGACCAGATCGTCGCCTTCGGGGAGGGCACGCCGACCAACGTCGTCAACCCCGAGGTCCTGCAGCAGCGCCGCCGACCACCCGGCGCCTGACCGGTCACCGGGTGGTCGGCAGCGGGGGACCACCCTCCCGAGCGACCCCGGGCTGGCGGCCGACAAAAGTGCAATCCCCGGTCTCACCTGGGCTTTTGTCCCGGTTGACGGTCAGCAGGCAATAGATAGTGCGCAACCCGGGGTGTTCAACAACTGTTGCACCTTACTGACCTGGGGATCTGACCAAGTTGGCTGGTTGGCAAGTTTTACGGCGAATTCGCTCAAGGGTCGGGTTGCAACGACCGACACACTCCGGGTGCAACCCTTGGTGCAGGAAGAGTCAACGCAGCGAGTTCGGGGCCATCTGCCCCGGACCGAGCGCCGTCGCCAGCAGCGCCGACGTCGCACTGCCGATCTCGCCAAGCTGGCCGCGGCGATCGTGGTCCTGGTCCTCAGCACCGTGGCCGCGGTGTCCGTCGTCACCCTGCACCTCGGTGTACGGGCGGTCCTGACCGGCAGCATGCGTCCGGACTACGGGCCCGGCGCCGTCCTCCTGACCGAGCGGGTCCCGACCAGTTCGGTCCGGCCCGGGATGATCGTGCTGTTCGTCCCGCCGGGTGAGCACGTCCAGTTCGCACACCGGATCACGTCGGTCAGCGGACCGAAGGACGCGCCGGTCATCACCACCAAGGGCGACGCCAACAAAGCCGGCGACCCGTGGCACGCCAAGCTCGTCACTCCCACCGTCAACCGGGTCATCGGCTCCCTGCCGGCGCTCGGCCGGGTCCTGGTCTTCCTCCGGGGCTCCGGGCAGATCGTGCTCGCTCTGGTAGGCGGCCTCCTGGCCGCCTGGGCCTGCATGAAGTGGGCCCTCAGTCCCCAGCGGCCCCCGGGCCGCCGGACCACGGCAGGCACCGCCTGACCGGACGGGCCATCCACCGGCGTCGACTTGCCGGCGGGGGTCCTGACCGTATGCACCACAGCATCCCCGCAGTACCCATCCATCCATAGACGTAGAAGACCAACAAGGAGAATGCAGTGTCCAAGCACAGTCACACCAGCCCGAAGGAGGGCAAAGGCTACGGCAAGATCGCCGTCGCCGGCCTCCTCGCCACCTCGGTCGGCCTCCTGGCCACAGCCGGCGTCTACGCCGGACTGTCCGCCACCGCCACCGGGTCCGAGAGCGTGAGCTCCGGCACGCTCAACATGACGCTCACCGCTGACGGGACGTCGAGCGGGTTCAGCACCTTCACCCCGAAGATGGCTCCCGGCGACACCGACAACGTGTACGTCAACGTCAACAACACCGGGACCCTGGCCACCGCCAGCGGTATGACGCTGGCCGTGGCCGGTTCGCCGCTCAACGCCCTGACCAACGGGAGCGTTGCCGGCGAGGGTCTGACGCTGACGGCCACCCAGTGCTCCGTCGCCTGGACCGTCGCCACCGGCGTCTGCTCGGGTACGACGACCTCGATCCTGGCCAACACGCAGCTGAGCGCACTGGCGACGGCGACCGCGCTGTCGAACGTCCCGTCACTCGTGGCGTCGACCGGACAACTGGCCCACGTGCAGTTCAGCCTTGGTCTGGTTGGCACGGAAACCTCGACGAACGGCGTCGCCCCCGGATCGACCATCCAGGGACTCACGGCTGCACTGACCTTCACCTTCACCGAGCTGCAGCGCACTGGCGTCGTCACCAACCAGTAATCGCTGATCGGTAGATGACGTACCTCACCCACCGCAGAGCATGCAGGACGGTCGCCTTGGCGGCCGTCCTGCTGCTCGGTGTGGCCGTCGTCCCCCCGATCGCCGGCGCCGCCGGACTCAAGGGGACGGCCACCTCCGTGGGGCACGAGTCGGTCACCTCCGCCAGCTGGGGGGTGACGGCCTCGCTCACCACGATGACGTTCACCGGCAGTACCGATCAGACGTCGACCGTCACCAACACCGGGGATGTCGCACTGGTCGCCGAGTCCTACTCGGTGACCGTCTCCAACCCGACCGGCGGTCCCACCTTCAAGGTGTACCAATGCGCCGTGGCCTGGGTGTCGACCAAGTGCTCGGGTGGTGCCGGCACGCAGGTGGGGACCGGCAGCCTGGCCAAGAACACGACGACCACCATCACCAGTTCGACGGCCATGGCGGTCAGCGGCGTCCTCTACCTCCAGGTCGAGCCGACCGGCGTGACCGCGTCGACGGTGGTGACCATCTCGACCAAGATCGCCGCACCGTCCCAACTGCGTGCCGCGGTCAAGACGAACCAGTAGATCAGCGGCGTGCCGTCCGCTCAGGCGCCGGGCACGACCGGCCGGTCGGGTGCCGGTCGGTCGGGGTGGTCCGGTCCGAGCATCCGACGCCGCCTCCGCCGGAGGGCGTCGACGCGGGCGGCACGCCGGAGCTCGGCCGACCGGCGCACCATCTCCTGACGTTCGAGGCGGCTGGCCCCTGGGCCCACCGACCCGCCCGGGAGGTCCAGGGCGGCGGTCAGCAGTGCCTCGGACTCGGCCAGTTGCGCGGGGGAGACGTCGAGTGCCCAGTCGAGGTCGGTCCCGTCGGGGAGCAGGTGCTTCTCGTACTCCCAGATCTCGTGGCGCAGGATGTCGAGCACCGCGCCGTTGTCGTCGAGGGTGACACACAGCGGCTCGCCGTCGAGGAAATCGATCCGCATTCCCCCGGGGGGACTCGTGGCGAACGATGCCAGGACCATGTCGGTGACGCGGTAGCAGCGGGTCCCACCGTTGCCGGTCACCCACAGCTCGCCCGGGGTGACGAGTACGTCGAGCCGGGAGTGCCAGCGGGTCCGCGACCACGCGGGCCCTGGAAGTCGGAGCCCGCGGTCGTGTGCCCGGGCGGCGGCCAGGACGATGCGGCCGGTGGGGACCACGACCGGCCGCCTGCCGAGTCGCCCGAGCCTGGCGCCTACCCGGGAGGTGCGCGCTGGACCGGCAGCCGGGGCGACGGGGCGCGGTTGCTTGCGACCCGGCTCGGAGACTGCGTCCACGGACAGCACATCCATATACGGGACAACGACCGATCGGGATGACCCGTTACCGACTGCCGCCGCGCTGAGGTGGGAAGCTGGGGGACATGCTCGTCGCCTTCTCCATCACCCCGCTCGGCATCGGCGACTCGGTCGCCGATCTTGTGAGTGACTGCGTCCGCATCGTCCGGGACAGCGGTCTCCCCAGCGAGACGAACTCGATGTTCACCAACATCGAGGGCGGCTGGGACGAGGTGATGCCCGTCCTGCGGGCCTGCACGGAGCTGGTCGGCCGTGAGGCCGGCCGGGCGTCGGTGGTGGTCAAGATCGACTACCGACCAGGGGTCCCCGACGACCGGATGCAGGCGAAGGTCCGAGCGGTCGAGGAGCGACTGGCCTGAGCGACCGGCCTGTGGAAATGCGAGCCGGGCGGTCGGGTCTCAGCCCGCGGGTGTCCATGGTGGGGCACCACCGGCCACGCCGGGGCCACGCAGGTGGTCCGGGAACGGCACCGGGACCCGGAGGCCGGGGTCCGGGCGGGGCTCGAGCCGCACGGTGCGCAGGGGGATCTCGCCGGCCCACACGGGGCGGTCGGCGTCCGGTCCGTCACCGTCGCGTGGGGGTCCGGTCCGCACCTTGACCGACGCCTCCTCGAGGAGCAGGACGAGCACGGTGGTGACGGCCAACTCCTCATCGGACGGCTCCCGGGCGTAGCCCCACTGACCGGGGGCGATCTGCTCGGCGATGGTGTGCATACCGGCCCGCTTGTCGTCCGGCTCGGTCAGGACCGTCGGTGTGCCGTAGATGATGGCGGACCGGTAATTGAGGGCGTGCTCGAACACTGAGCGGGCCACGACGACGCCGTCGACGTGGGTCACGGTGACGCACATCGGCACCCGGTCGAGTGCCGCCCGCAGGCTGCGGCTGGCCACCGAGCCGTGCAGGTAGAGCCGGTCGGCGTCACGGCCGTAACTGGTCGGCAGGACCATCGGCCCGTCTGGGGTCTGGAGGCCGAGATGGCAGACGAACCCGGCGTCGAGGACCTCGTAGAGCTCGGACCGCTCGTGGGAGCCCTCCCGCGCGTGCCGTCGGAGCCGGGTGCGGTCCGTGACCGACAGGCCGTCGGCGGGTTCCGGTGTGCCCATGCCTCGATCCTTCCACGACCGGACCACCGGCGTCGGTCCCGTGGCGACACCACTGCCTGCCGGCTGGGCGGTCAGCGGTGCCGTGCCACCAGGTGGAAGTACATGGCGTCGGTGCCCTGGCCGGGTGCGAGCGGTTCCGGACGATCGCACGGCACGGCCGCCTCGAGGTCGAAGCCGTGGCGGTCCAGTTCGCGCCCGGCCCCGGTGAGCGTGACGAAGTGGGTGAGCAGTCCGAACTGGTGGGCGGCGAACGGGGCGAGACCCCAGTCGCCCTCGTCACGTGTCCGGTCGCGCAGGCGCCGCCAGTTCCGGACGGCCCGCATGCCGGCCTCGCCGACGATGGTCTCCTCGCCGTCGGCGGTGCCGTCGGCGTCGGTGTCCGGGGCGATGGGGCGGAGTGACCCGATCTCCCAGGTGATGCCGGGCGCAGTGCCGGGATGGGCCCCGAACAGCGGACCGTCCTTGTTGAGGGTCGAGTAGCAGAGGATGCCGCCGGGGCCCAGTACCCGGTGGGCCTCGGACAGGACGCGCCCGCGCCCCTCGTGGTCGACGGCGTCGATCCCGTTGTTGCTGAACACGACCAGGCCCACCGAGCCGTCGTCGAGTCCCGTCAGGTCGCGGGCGTCACCGAGCCGGATGTCGGCGTCCGGATGGCGTTGGCGACACAGTTCGACCAGCTCAGGGGTGTAGTCCAGGCCGATGTAGGCGGAGGAGACGAGTCGCAGCAGGGCCGTGGTCCGACCCCCGCCGACCCCCAGATCGAGGACCGGACGACCCCGCGCCAGGTCCGCCGCCAGGATCAGGGCACCGGGTTCGCCGGGATCACCCCAGCCTTCGACGGCGTACTCGGCCGCCACGCCGGCCCACAGCGGGCGGTTCGTCTCGTCCATCGAGGCGTTGGCGTCGCCGTCCGGCATCGGACGAGTCTGTCACGGGGAGTGGTGGTGATCGACAATTCCGACCGCCAACAGGTAAAACGGGGTGAGAACCATGCTTCCTGACCAACTCTCCGGTGCGGTAGAGCAGGGGCCCACCGCAACCATGGTTGCGGTCCGCTCCCTCCGCCAGCGCGCCGTGTGGTTCGGTCCGACCGACCGTCCGCTCCTCGGGTGGCTGACCCAGCCGGCGTCCGGGCCCGGCGAGACGGGGGTCGTCGTGGTTCCCCCACTGGGGTATGAGTACTGGACGACGCACCGCGCCCTGCGGGCCGTGGCCGAGCGCCTGGCCGCCCAGGGGTGCAGTGTCCTCCGGTTCGACCTCGAGGGGACCGGTGACAGCGCCGGCGGCCCGGGCGACCCGGACCGGCTCGGTGCCTGGCGTCGGTCGGTGGGGGAGGCGGTGTCGCTGCTGCGGGCCAACGGCTCGTCGTCGCTGGTCGTCGCCGGCGTCCGCTTCGGCGCCACACTCGCCGTCCTCCAAGGGGCCTCGGTCGGAGCCGACCGGATCGTGGCGTGGGCGCCCGTGGAGCGCGGGCGCCCCTACGTGCGCGAGTTGCGGCTGCTCTCACAGCCGGTGCCCGACGACGTCGAGGTGGTCGGCGGCGGCATCGCCCATGCCGGCAGTGTCCTCGGCCCGGACACGCTCGAACAGCTGGGGACCGTCGACGTGACGATGCTGGAGGATCGGCCGGCGCCGCGGGTGCTCGTCGTCGACCGGGACGACCGTCCGACGAGCGATGCCCTGCTCGATCGGGTGCGCACCCTCGGGGCTGCGACCGACCACGTGACCGTGCCCGACTCCGACGTCGCCCTCGATCGGCCGACGGAGTACTCCGATGTGCCCGACGCGGTGGTGCAGGCGATCAGCGACTGGGTGGGCCGGTCCGAACCGGCACGGGTCGCGGGTCGACCGGTGCCGGATGACGACGCCTCGGCCCGCATCGGAGGCGTGACCGAACGGGTCGTCCGCTTGGGCCGCGAGCGTCTCGTCGGCATCCAGACCGACGCCGACGGTGTGAGCCGGGCGACGGTCGTGTGGTGCAACTCCGGTTCGGAGCCCCACGTCGGTCCGGGTCGGGCCTGGGTCGACTATGCCCGGGCACTGGCGTCGAGCGGGTACACCTCGGTCCGCCTGGACTTCTCGGGATGGGGCGAGAGCCCGGACCTCGGTCACGCCCCGGGGCGCCCCTACGACGCCCACTGCCTGGACGAGGTCGCCTCGGTGGTGGACGACCTGCGGGCGCAGGGGCACGAGCGGGTCGTCGTCGCCGGACTGTGCGCCGGTGCGTGGGTCGCCCTCAGGTCCGCACTCGACCACCGGCTCGACGGGGTGATCGCCATCAACCCGCAGCTCTACTGGCAGCCCGGCGATCCGGTGGAGGCCGACATCGCGTCCGAGACGCGCGTCCGCCGCGCCGAGGAGATCCGACGCATGCGGCGCGGTCGACGACTCGGCGTGTGGTCGGCACTCGATGCCGTCGGCATCCGTCACCCGGCCGCCGAGTGGGTGCGCGACGTCGACGCGTCGGACACGCCGGTGCTCGCCCTCTTCGCTGAAGGCGACGACGGTCTCGAGTTCCTGGAGGACCGCGTCGGGCGTACCTGGTCGAGGGCGCTGCGCCGGGGCATGGTCACGTGCCGGGTCGTGACCGACATCGACCACCCGATGCACAAGACGTGGCGACGCGACGCGCTCGTCGACGAGTTGCGCCGGTGGCTCGACGCCGTGACGGGCGAATCCGGACCGACCGACTGAGCGCTTCCCGCGACGCAGGTTTGACGGTGTGTCCGGAGGGAAGGGTGGGTGCAGGCGACGTCGTCCGATCACGACGTGGCTGTGGACCGCCCGTCCACCGGACCGATTCCGCCCCGGTCCGGTGGTCCGGCGGTGCCCCCCAGCAGCCCCGTCCGATGCCTGGGCGCGCCCGTCTCCTGGCGGGAGGAGACGGGCGGTACTGCATCGTTCCGGAGGCCGGGCGGCGGTGCCCGCTCGACGGAGCGACGGGGCTCAACTTAGCGCCTGACCACCGTCGGCTAACGGGGTGTTTAGACAACGGGTGTTGCCGGCGCCGCTCCCCGCGACGCCGGCCATCCCGTTCGGATCCGCCGCCTGGCGCCAGTCTGCGCCTCCCGGTCGCAGAATGCAATCAGAAATCGCTACAGGTGTGGACATCCGCCAGCTGGAGGAACGTACGTGTCGGCCGGCGGCCACCTAACCTCGTCGTCCAGGACGAGTTGGAGGAGCCGATGTCCTGTGACTGATCATCGGACCGAGTTGCCGGACCTGTTCGAGGAGATGATCGCGGCCAGTGACGAGGTGTGCGAGGCGATCGCGTCGCACAACGCGTCACGACGGGTGGCGATCGAGCGTCTGCGCCGCGGCGACGACCTGCGGTCGATCGTCGATGACTCGCCACTGGCCGCCAACCTCGAGCGCACGCGGGCGGCGATGGCCGAGCTCGATACGGCCCGCGGGCGGATCCGTTCGGCCGTCATGCGCGCCCTGCTCGACGAGGGGATGACGAAGCGGGAGATCGCCCAGCGGTGGGGAGTCTCCCCCCAACTCGTCTCGCGCTACACGGCCGATGGACCGAGGAAGCTCAGGCAGCGCACCCGGTAGGGGTGCCGCGCCCGATCGCCACCGGGTCGGCGGTGGAGGAGGTCCGGCGGTGGACTCAGTGCACGTCAGGGCGGGCGATGCCGACGGTCGCCGCGACCTCGTCCGGGCTCAAGCCGAGGCGCTCCGCCAGCACGTCGAGTGACATGCCGGAGTCCAGCGCGACATTGACGAGGGTGACGCTGAGTTCCTCGCGGGAGTCGACCAGGTTCGCCAACGTGTGCATGGCCATGGCCCGCTGATCCGCCGACGGCAGGAGGTGCAGGACATCCCCGAGCTCGGTGCCCTCCTTCAGACGCATGAGTGCCTGCTTGAGCACGACGGCATTGGCCTCGAGGTTGACGCGCATGCGCTCGTTGGCGTTGATCAGCTTGGCGATCGCATTCGTCAGGTCATTCGGCTCTGCTGGCACGGGCACATCATGACACCGCGCGACAACTGCGTCGGAGGCGGGACCTGAACGGCGGGACAGGTTCGGAGCGCCGTCCCGGGTGAGGGCACACCGTCGCCGGGAACCCGAATCGGGCGACCGGGCAATACTCCGGTGATGGGGGAGTCAACGGCCGGTGAGCGCAGCGATGCGGAGGTGATCCGATCGTCACTGGCCGACCCCGAATCCTTCGCCGCGATCTTCGAACGGCACGCCGCTCCTGTGCACCGGTACCTGGTCACGCGGGTGGGACCCGGTGCCGCCGAGGACCTCGTCGGCGACACGTTCGCCACCGCCTTCCGGTCGCGTTCGGCCTACGAGGCGGACCGTCCGGACGCCCGTCCGTGGTTGTTCGGCATCGCCACCAACCTCGCCCGGCACCACTGGCGCGCCGAGGGTCGGCGCCAGGCGCGGGACCGGCAGATCGGACGCGGCCCCGTGACGTCGGAGGACCCGAGTGACGACGTGGCGGCCGCCGCCTGGTTCCGGAGCCAGGCCGGACCCATCGCCCGGGCTCTGGGTCAGATCGACTCCGGCTACCTCGACGTGCTCCTGCTCGTGGCCGGCCCGGGCCTCTCCTACGTGGAGGTGGCCGAGGCCCTGGACATCCCCATCGGCACGGTGCGGTCCCGACTGGCCAGGGCCCGGCTCCAGCTGCGGGAGTTGCTCGGGGCGCCCGGCCACTATCTCGATGGGGCCTCCCACGACACGACGCCCATTGTCTCGGCAGAAGGATCATCGTGACCGACGAACTCGACCTGGTCAGCGACTACCTGCGAGCCGACGACGGAGCGCCGACCGACCTGGCCCGGGCCCGCTCGATCCTCGACGACGCCATCCGCGCCGAGGTCCCGCCGGAGCCGCCGGAGGACCGGGCGCCCGCGCCGATGCGCCGTCCGGGGCGGCGGTCGAAGGTCCGGAGCAGGTTGGTGGTGGCCGGGTCGGCCGCGGTCGTCGCCTGCGCGGTGCTGATCGTCCAGGTCGTCCCGACGTCGGGCACCCACCCGCCGGTTGCCGCCGCGGCGCAGATCAGCCGGCTGGCCGACGCCGTGCAGCCGGCCCCGGCCCTGCAGCCCGGACAGTGGTCGTCGGTCCAGATGACCGGGGAGGTGCTGGCGTCGATCGGCACGGTCGGGACGACCAAGACGCCGGACGCGCAGGCGTCCATCCCCCTGTCGTTCGGCGTGTGGTCGAACGCGACGGGCACGACCTGCACGTCGGAGCAGTTCGGGACGGCCACGTTCGCGAGCCCGGACAACGCCCAGGCGTGGCAGTCGATCGGGCTGGTCGCCACTCCCCACGATCAGCCGGTCACCGGATGCGTGGCCGGGCTGCAGGCGGCCCTGGGGGGTGGCATGGCGATGACCCCCATCGACGTCTCGCACCTGACCCGTGACCCGGCGACGCTGGCCGAGCAGCTGGAGTCCGGGACGACCGGCGTCACCTCCGTCGACCAGTCCGAGCGCGGGGCGTCCGGCCCCCAGGAGGCGTTCGCGCGACTGACCGTGCTCATCGTCGGGCCGACGAGCGGCGCCTGGTCGGGATACGGGCAGGAGATGCTGCAGACGATGGCACTTCTGCCCGGGGTGATCTCGCTCGGTCCGATGACCGCCCACTCAGGCCGGGCGGGAGTCGCCTTCTCCACGGCGAACGTGGCCGAGGTGGACCCCGCCACCGGGGCCACCGAGTTCGACTCCATCAGCCCCGTCGTCATCCTGGACGTGGGGACGGGCGCCCTCCTCGAGGCCCGGAACTTCTCCATCCCGGTGCTGCAGAGTGCCGGCCAGGACTTCGTCGGCAGCCTGGATGCGCCGGTCTACACCGAGGGCGTGGGCTACAGCGTCTCCACGACGTGGATCGACCCGGTCGGCGGTGCGTCGGTGGTCAGCCAGGCCCAGCTGCCGGCGTGGATCTCGCAGTTCCATGCCGTCGAGGCGGTGGGGAATCCGAACGTCGGTCTCCAGACGATGGCCGATGTGATCAACCAGTTCGTCGGCAACGGCAATTCCCTCTTCAGCGACACCAAGGCCCCGTCGTCGGACCAGACGACCTTCGACCTGACCATCACCGATCCGGACACGGACGTCGCCACGGTGGTGGCTGCGTTGACGGCCTCGGGCCTGTTCCAGTCGGTGGTGGTGAAGGCATAGGGGGAGTCGCACCGCCGCCGGGTCGATCCCACGCCGGGATCGTCAGCCGGCCGGCGGTCCGGGCGGCCCGGGTGGCCCGACCATCTGACGACTCACGACCGGTACTCGGGATTCGCGAAGTCGAAGCGGGCGCCGGCATCCCACTCCTGGCGTTGATTGCCGTAGGCGGGGAAGCCGCCGGCCGCCTTGAGCAGGGCCGCCAGCTGGAGGAGGTTCCACGTCATGAACGTGGTATTGCGGTTGGTGAACTCGTTGTCGAGGCCGGCACGGCTGCCGTCCTCGAGCTCGTCGCCGTAGCTGGGTCCGGGCCCGGCCTCGCCGATCCATCCGGCGTCGGCCTGGGGCGGGACGGAGCAGCCGATGTGCTGGAGGCTGTAGAGGACGTTCGACGCGCAGTGCTTGATCCCGTCCTCGTTGCCGGTGATCAGGCAGCCGCCGACCTTGCCGTAGTAGAGCCACTGCCCCTTGGCGTTGAGCTCACCCGAGTGGGCGTAGAGCCGCTCGATGACCTTCTTCGTCTCACTGCTGTTGTCGCCCAGCCAGATGGGGCCGGCGATGACGAGGATGTCGGCGGCGAGCACCCGGAGGAAGAGGTCCGGCCACGCGTCCTCGTCCCATCCGTGGTCCCGCATGTCGGGGTAGACACCGGACGCGATGTCGTGATCGACGGAACGGAACTGGTCGACGTGCACGCCTTGTCTGGTCATGATCGACGCGCTGATGTCGATCAGGCGCTGGGTGTGGCTGAGGCCGGGTGACCGGGTCAGCGTCGTGTTGATGAACAGCGCGGTGAGGTCCGCGACGTCGGGGCGGTTGTCGGCATCCATGCAGCACAGTCCTCTCGTCCCACGGCGGTGTTACGCGGACCCCTTGGGGGTCGGGCGCGCCTCCCCTGCACCGGGCCGGGACGTCCGGCCCACCACCGGACGGGACCTGGTCCCTACCGGCTGCTCCGTCCCCCCATCACAGCATGCGAGGCGGCCGAACGTCGGATCGGCCGACCCTTCAGTAGTGCGGCCCGATGGTCGATGACCATCCCATGAAGGTGCGTGCACTCCCGGGTCTTCTGGCCCTGGCCGCGTTGGCGGTGGGACTCGCGGCGTCGCCCGCCCAGGCCGCCACCAGTCAGGGGTGCTCGGGCTCCCTCGCCTCGGCGGCCGCCGGGGGTGTGCCACTGGGCACGCTGACGGTGCCCGGGCCCGGTGGGACCACGGCCAGTCCGTTCCGACTCCTGTGGGGAGAAGCCGTCACGTGGAACGGCCAGACGTCCGAGCCGGTGACCACGGGCACGTGGCAGCTCACCGTGCAGCACCCGTCGTGGCTCTTCGCACTGGGCGAGCTCCTCTCGGGACATCAGCACGGCCTGACCGGCACGTTCGAGAGTGGCGGCGGTGCGGCGACATTCACCAACTCGTTCACCCCCAGCTCGATCGAGCCGGTCACCCTGCCCGGCAGGTACGACGTCGCCTTCGCCGTTAACGGCAGCGGCGGTGTCCAGTGCACAGGCACCTTGGCGGTGCAGGTCATCGACAGCCCCTTCCGCAACCCGCTCTTCTGGCTGGCGTTCCTCCTCACCGTCGCCGGCCTGGTGATGCTCTTCTTCTTCGGCATCACCAAGCTGACCCGACCGGCCTACATCCGGTCGAACGAACGGGAGGGAGTCAGGTGAACGGACCGAAGACCAGACATGTCGTCGCCAACACGCTCGCCGGCCTGTTCCTGGGCATCGGCGTGAGCCTGATGCTCACCCTGTACGGACGGGTCGGCTGGAGCACCACCACGCCGGACGTGATCATCGTCGTCGGCGTGGTCATCGGACTCGGGGTGGGCCTCCTGCCCGTCCGGACCACGCGTGCGCCGACCGGACGACGCTGAGGACACGAGCCTGAGGGATCGGGCTTGCCGTCATCGAGGTGACCGCACGGCCCGGGAGACGTCAGATCTCCTCAGCCACCATGTCGACCGCCGGATCAGGCCAGCCCCGCTCCTCGAGGCCATGTCCTGAGGTGCCGCCTGCTACCGCGCGGTGGTGCGGTTGGCGATCAGCCGAGCGATTTGGACAAGAGGGCGTGGAGCTCGACCCGGTCCTGGCGGGTGAGCCCGGTCAGGACGTCGTCCTCGACGCCCTCGATGGCCTTCTGGGCACTGCCGAACGCCCGGGTGCCCTCGTCGGTGATCTCGACCAGGTGGCGACGGCGGTCGGTCGGATCGCGACGACGGATGGCGAACTCCCGGGCCTCGAGGTCGTTCAGCAGCAGTACGAGGTTGTTGGCGTCGACGCACATCATCTCGCCCAGCTCGTGCTGGGGGACCGGGCTGTGGTCGTGCAGCACGGCGAGGGTGGCGAACTCCTTGAGGCGCATGCCGAGCTGCTCCTCGGAGGTGCGGCGATAGATGAGCTTCGTCAGCTGGGTCAACAGGACCGTCACCCCGGGAGTCGTGCTCGTCGCCATCCGGCTGATCATATATCGGAATTGATCACCAGGACACGATTACCTCATCTCCTTGACACTCACTAACATAGTGACTATCAATGGTGAGGGAACCTTCACCCCGACAGATCGAGGACGCCTCACCCATGCCTTCTTCCATCCGCGGCTTCGTCCACGAGCGCCGACGCTGGGTCGCACTGATCGTCGTGTGCTTCGCGATGCTCATGAACACGCTCGACCAGACGATCGTGAACGTGGCCGTGCCCACCATCCAGCGCGATCTGCACTTCACCCAGGCGTCACTCGCCTGGGTGATCGACGCCTACCTGATCACCTTCGCCGGGGCCCTGCTGCTGGCCGGTCGGCTGGGCGACCTCATCGGCCGGAAGAAGGTCTTCCTCGTCGGGGTGGCGCTGTTCACGCTGGCCTCGGCCGCCTGCGGCGCCGCCGACAGCCAGGCGCTCCTGGTCGGTGCCCGGTTCGCCCAGGGGCTCGGGGCGGCACTGTCGTCCTCGGTCATCCTGGCCATCATCGTGGCCGACTTCCCCATCCCGGCGGAGCGGGCCAAGGCGATGAGCTCGTACATCATCGTGGCCGTGGGCGGCGGATCGCTGGGCCTCCTGGTCGGTGGCTACGTGACCCAGGCGCTGAGCTGGCACTGGATCTTCTTCATCAACATCCCCATCGGCATCGCCACGCTGGTGCTGGGCATCGTGCTCATCGATGAGAACGTCGGACTCGGCGTGCGCGAGGGACTGGACATCGGCGGCGCCGTGCTGAGCACCGGGGGCCTGATGCTCGCGGTCTACGCAATCGTCACCTCCACCCAGTACGGCTGGCACTCGACCCACACGCTCGTGTCCGGTGGGGCGGCGGTGCTCGTGCTGGCCGGGTTCGTCCTGCTCGAGAGCCGGCTCTCCCAGCCGATGATGCCGCTCCGGGTGCTGCGGGCGCCGGGGCTGTTGACCTCGAGCCTGATCCGGGGCCTCATGGTCGTGGGCATGTACAGCACGTTCTTCATCGGCGTGCTCTATTTCCAGCACGTGCTGGGCTTCAACTCCGTCGTCACCGGGCTCGCCTTCCTGCCCCAGACGCTGATGGTGGCGGTCATGTCCATGGGGATCACCGCCCGCATCATGGGCAGGCTCGGGGCCAGGTCGACGGCGCTGATGGGCCTGGTCATCGTGGCCGTCGGGCTCGTCCTCTTCGTGATGTCCGGGCCCCACACGGCCTACTTCCCCCAGATCTTCGTCGCCGTGCTGCTGATCGGCTTCGGTGCGGCCGAGGCGTTCACGCCGCTGCTGACCATCGCCCTGGCCGGGGTCCCGGCGGAGGACGCGGGTATCGGGTCCGGCATCGTGAACGTCTCCCAGCAGGTGTCCGGTGCGCTGTCGGTGGCGGTCCTCGGGGCCATCTCCGCCTCCCACACGGCGTCCTTGCTGCACTCGGGGAGCAGCGTCGTGGACGCCCTGGACGGTGGCTACCGGCTGGCGTTCCTCGTGGCGCTGATCAGCGTCCTGATCGCCATCGTGCTGGGCGTCATCCTGATCAGGCAGCCCACCACCTCACCGGTCGAAGACGAGGCGTTCGAAGCCGAGTCGGAGGCGATGATCGCCGAGATCATGTGATGGCGGGTCTCTTCCGTAGCTGCCAGTGGTATCGGAACTGATACCATAGGGACATGGATGCGGCACTCATGATCCGGACGGCGAGGGTGCAGTCGAAGCTGAGCCTCCGGGCGCTGGCCTCCCGGGCAGGAACGTCGCACGCCACGCTCTCGGCCTATGAGAACGGGCGGGTGGACCCGACGGCGGCCGTCCTGGCGCGGATCGTCGCCGCCGCCGGCTGCTCGATCGAGACGACGCTGCTGAGGAAGCCGGCGGACATCGAGGGGATGTCGCGTGGTGACGAACTCGTCGCCGTCCTCGAGCTCGCCGAGCAGTTCCCGGCCCGCCACGCGCCCACGCTGGGGTTCCCGCGGTTCGGGCCGGCATGACGTCGATCGTCGACAAGATCCTGGCCATCGACATCGCCCTGGAGGAGAGCGGGCTCCCCCACGCCTTCGGGGGAGCACTGGCGCTGGCCTTCTGCACCGAGCGCGCCCGGGGCACGATCGACATCGACGTGAACGTGTTCGTCGGCCCGGACGAGGCGTCGAGGATGCTGGCCGGGCTGCCGGTGGAGGTGGTCCACACGGTTGCGGACCTGCGGGCCTTGGAGCAGGACGGCCAGACCCGCCTGTGGTGGGAGCAGACTCCCGTGGACGTCTTCCTCGACACGACGGCGTTCCACGAGGAGGCGGCGCAGCGTCGCCAGGTCCATGGGTTCGGTGGCCGCAGGGTCCCGTTCCTGGGCTGTTCGGACCTGGCCGTCTTCAAGGCGTACGTCAACCGGACGAAGGACTGGGCCGACCTCGAGGGGATGCTCGCCGTCGGTGCGCTCAACGTCGACCAGACCCTCGGCGTGCTGGTCCGCTACCTCGGCGAGGACGACGAGCGGGTGGAGCGGCTGCGGGGGCTGACCTCCCCCGAGGGATAGCCGACCGGCAACGGATCGTCGCCTCCAGGACCAGTCGCGGGGAGCGACAGCTCTCGGTGGCCCGGGTCAGGACCGGTCGTCCGGTGTCTCCAGGAGGCCGAGGTCGCGCAGGCACTCGGCCGACTCGACGATCGTCACGTCGACCGGACGGGGACGCCAGCCGAGCTCCTGGCGTGCCCGGTCGTTGTGGATGACCAGGGTGGGCGGATCCTCACCGGGCGCCTCCTCGGTCGGCACCCGCCCGGCGAGGGGCCCGAGCCGTTCGAGTAGGAGCTGCGCCACCCCGAGGAAGGTGATCGTCGGTCCGTCCGCCAGGCCCAGATACCGCCGACCCCGGGCCTCGGAGGTGTCCATGGCCCGGAGGTGGAGATCGGCGACGTCGCGTACGTCGACCAGGCCGAACCGCTGGCGGGGCACGAGGGGCATCGTGCCGTCGAGCATGGCCTGGACGATCTGCAGGGACGACAACCTGGTCGTGAGCGTCGGTCCGAGGATGAAGGTCGCATTGACCACCACCAGTTCGGTGTCGCCACCCTCGCGTTCGATGAAGTCCCAGGCGGCGCGTTCGGCGACCGCCTTCGATCGTGGATAGGGGGCGAGCCCCGGCGTGTCGGGATCGGTCCAGTCGGACTCGTCGTACTCGGCGACCGGCTTGGGGGTGTAGCCGACTGCGGCGAACGACGACGTCAGCACGACCCGCCTGGCGCCGGCATCCCGGGCGGCGCGCAGCACGGTGAGCGCACCTTCCCGGGCCGGGACGATCAGCTCGTCGGCCCGGTCGGGCGGGACCAGTCGCATCGGCGAGGCGACGTGGTGCACCTCCTCGCAGCCGGCCGCGGCTGCGGACCAGCCGTCGTCGGACATCAGCTCGGCGACGACGACCTCGAGGCCACTGTCGTCAGCGTCACCACGGCGGACGGCCGCGCGCAGCCCGGCTTCGCGGTCGGGTGCGCTGACCGTCGCACGCACCGGGCGGTCGGCCCGCAGCAGGGCGGCGACGAGTTGGGAGCCGACATAGCCCGACCCACCGGTGACCAGGACGGGGCTCATGCCAGTACCTCCCGCAGGCGGGGGATCATGTCCTGGACCCTCCGGCTCGCCTCGGCCTCGGCGGCGGCGTCGCCACGGGCCCGTGCGTCCCAGAGCGACGTCTTCTCGTGGAGATACTCGAGGTGGACCCGCAGCGTGGCGATCTCGGCCTCGATGCGCTCCGCATGGCGGGCCAGGAGGTTCCGTTGGTCGCCCGCCGCCCCGTTGCCGAGCTGACGATTGGCCTGGTAGGTCCTCATGTCCTCGATGCCGACGCCCATGGCCCGCAGGCACGCCAGGGCCTGGATCGTGTCGAGGTCCTCGTGGCCGTAGCGACGGTGCCGGCTGGAGGCGTCGCGTGCGATGGGGCCGATGAGCCCGACCTGTTCGTAGTAGCGCAACGTCGGCTCGCTCAGCCCGCTGCGTCGGGACACGTCCTGGATGGTCAGAGCTTCCATGAGGACACCCAACCACACCTCAAGCGCTTGAGGTCAAGGGATCGGGTGGAGTGCCTCCGTCAGCCAGCGTGGGTGTACTCGTAGACCGTGGTGTGGAGGATGCACGACCCCGGTTGGATGATCTCCACCCGTAGCGTGCCGGTCGCCACGTCGTAGTCGTCGCCCTCCGCCTCGAAGGTGCCCGTGCAGGTGCTCTTCTGGGGGACCGAGCCGAGGTCGATGACATGCCCGGGCAGACTCGTCCCGGTGACTGCGTGGGGGAGGACCACCTCGAGCAGCGGCTTCTGGTTCGCGAACAGTTTCTGGGTGCTGTCGTCCGACACGCAGATGAGGGTCGTCGTCGAGGTGAACTCGCACCCCTGGATGTCGTTCACCTTGTGATCGAGCTGGATGTAGCCGGCCAGCGGGAGCGCACCGCCCTGTGTCGACGTGCGATGGTTCAGGTAGGGGGTGGGGTAGATCTGCAGGTGGCTCATGGTGTCCCACTCGCCACCCACCATCCACTGGGTGTCGGGGCTGATCGTGGCGAAGGAGTTGTTGTACTCCTCGCCGGGCACCAACGTATGGATGTACTGGATGGTCGCACCGGACGGGGTGGTGACGAGGAACATCTTGGTGTGGCCGGACCCGGGACCCTGGTAGTCATCGAAGATGTAGCCGTCGGCCGAGTCGGGATCGCCGATGTGTCCCCAGCCCTCGGCGGCCAGGCTGGCCGGCACCGACGAGATGCCGCGGTAGACGAGGTAGGGCTGGCCCCCGGGCGGGTCGACCGTGGCCAGTCCTTCGCTGGCGATCAGACTGCTCTCGTCGTAGCTACCGATCGCCTTCCAGCCGGCGATGCCCGTCTGCGACAGCGGCCGGGTGGGTCCGCTGGAGGTGGTCGTCGTGGCGGACGACGCGGCCTGGGACGAGCACCCGGCCAGGAGGAGGGTGACGACGGCCATGCCGATCCAGGAGACCCGTGTCCGGTTCGGCCCGGTCATCGGTCGGCGTCTGGGGAAGGGGCGAGCACCATCGGGACATCATGGCATCGGCCCCGGGCAGCGGCTCGATCCATCCGGTGCGGTCGAGGGCAGGCGCGACCCGGCCGTCGACCGGTCCGGCGAAGCGCGCGTGCGTGTCCAGACAGAGTGGACGTACTTCGACATCGCCCAGAGGGTGAATTCGGAGCAGGCTCGCGACGAGTTGCCGAATGCGGCGGCCGGACTTGCCGTTCTCGCTGGAGTCGCCTCGATCGGGGCAATCTGCTGCGCCCGACTCCGACTCCGACTCCGACTCCGACTGCGACTGCGACTGCGGGCTCGACGTATGGGGGATTCGGACGCTCAGCCACTCGAGCTGAATAGTCGAGGTCAGTTCTGTACCGAGACTCGGGGTCGAGGTGATCGACTCTCAGTCACTTCGGGCCCTCGGTGCAACGCAGTGTTCTTGCCCGTCGGACTGCTCCGTGCAGGCGAAGGTATGAGAGAGCGAGTGCCCGGGAGATTTGCCGGTCTCGTTCCTGGTTCGCTCGATATTCAGAGACTTCCGGTGCAGAGCCACCGTCCGTTCTGAACCCTCACGTGATGGATGACCCTGTGGAACGCAGGCGCTCAGGTGCGATCCTTGGACCATGGTCGAAGGTGAGTCGGATTCTCGGCGATAGGTGTTGCAGTCCATTGTCCGATGCACGGATAAGCGATTACGCCGGATGGTCCTCCTCATCCATCCAATAGGTGCCTGGCTGCTTGACTTTTGGG